>ENA-UOOR01003263-UOOR01003263.1-fermentation-metagenome-genome-assembly--contig:-NODE-3263-length-14650-cov-8.156081_pt1 | contig 14650 bp, 10 predicted proteins | sample MGYA00245780_ERZ724029 | MGnify/ENA primary metagenome ERZ724029 (study PRJEB28704, sample SAMN03018315) | fermentation metagenome | biome: anthropogenic terrestrial biome; feature: soil; material... | reverse complement strand
CTCAGAATGACATGCTTTCATAGCAATGACAGATTTACTAAATCAGAACTAGTTATTCTTATTACTTATGCAACACTATAAATTATTAATAAAGCTTATAAACAACATAAGAAAATAATGAAATTCAAACCTAAGACAAATAATAGCTATTATGCTACAATAAGTGTAGAAATACACCTTTTAATAAAAGAAACCAAATAAGCAGAGTGATAATGAAAGCAACCAAAGGAGGACATACCATGGATTATAAGAAGGCTGGAGTAGATATTGAAGCTGGATATAAGGCAGTAGAACTAATGAAAGAACATATAAAAGGGACCATGAGAAGTGAGGTGTTAACAGGTATTGGTGGATTCTCGGGAGCATTTTCACTAGAGAAGTTCAAAGGTATGGAGAAGCCGACTTTGTTGTCTGGAACAGATGGTGTGGGAACGAAATTAAAAATAGCATTTATTTTAGATAAACATGATACCATTGGAATTGACTGTGTTGCAATGTGTGTTAATGATATTGCCTGTGCTGGCGGCGAGCCTCTATTCTTTCTGGATTATATAGCATGTGGCAAAAATGAACCTGAAAAAATTGCTACCATTGTAAGTGGTGTAGCAGAAGGGTGTAAACAGGCAGGTGCGGCACTTATTGGTGGTGAAACAGCAGAAATGCCCAGCTTTTATCCTGATGATGAATATGATTTAGCAGGTTTTGCAGTTGGAATCGTGGACCAGAAGGAACTAATTACAGGTGATTTGTTAAAGGCTGGAGATGTCTTAATTGGTATCGCTTCATCAGGTATTCATAGTAATGGATATTCTTTGGTTCGGCAAGTATTTAACATGAAAAGAGAAGCTTTAGACATTTATTACGAATCCTTAGGAGGGACTCTTGGAGAAACACTTCTATCACCTACAAAAATTTACGCAAAGGCTTTTTCTGATTTAAAAATGAATGAAGTTAAGATTAAGGCTTGCAGTCATATAACTGGTGGAGGCTTTTATGAAAACATTCCAAGAATGTTAAGAGAAGGTGTTCATGCCAGGGTTTACAAAGAAAGTTATGAAGTTCCTGCCATTTTTAAGATGCTATCTACAGATGGTTCTATCGAAGAAAAGATTATGTATAATACTTATAACATGGGAATTGGTATGGTAATTGCAGTGGATAGTACCCAAGCAGATAAAACAATGAGGCTTCTTAAAGCTGCAGGGGAAACCCCATATGTAATCGGAGATATAATCTCCGGAGAGAAAGGTGTGACACTATGCTAAGAATAGCAGTCTTAGTATCCGGTGGAGGCACAAATCTACAGGCAATCATAGACGGCATGAAACTAGGAAAGATAACAAACACTGAGATTGAAGTTGTTATCAGTAATAAAGAACATGCTTATGCTTTAGTTAGGGCTAGGCAATATGGAATAAAAACAGCAGTTGTATCTCCAAAGGAATACCCAAACAGGGAAGAGTTTGATAGGGCACTGGTTAAAACAATTGATTCCTATCAGGTAAATCTGATTGTACTTGCAGGTTATCTTGTTATACTGCCCAAAATACTAATAGAAAAGTATCCTAATAGAATCCTTAACATTCATCCATCTCTTATTCCTTCGTTTTGTGGTCCTGGTTTTTATGGTTTGCATGTTCATGAAGCAGTTTTAGAACGAGGAAACAAGATAACAGGTGCTACCGTTCATTTTGTTGATGAAGGTACGGATACGGGTCCTATTATACTTCAAAAAGCAGTTAGGGTATATGAGCAGGATACACCGGAAACTCTCCAAAAAAGAGTTATGGAAGAAGCAGAGTGGATTATACTCCCGGAAGCAATTAACTTAATTGCAAATAATAAGATTAGAATTGATAAAAATAAAGTATATATCGTAGATTAACTATTTTATAATTCTGAGAGTATTTCTAAATGTCATTCTGAGCCGTAGGCGAAGAATCTCATTTATAAGTTGGATTCTTCGCCTGTGGCTCAGAATGACAGAATTTTTTCTACGTTCTAATTTAACACGTTGGATTCTTCGCCTGCGGCTCAGAATGACAAAACTGGCTCAGAATGACAAATTTTTTCTTTATATAAGGAGAGAGTTATGAAAATACTTATTGTAGGAAGTGGTGGAAGGGAACATGCCATTGCTTGGAAAGTTTCTCAAAGTAAATTAGCAGATAAAATCTACTGTGCACCTGGTAATGCAGGCATAGCAGAATACGCAGAGTGTGTGGATATAAAATCAACCGAACTGGAGAAGCTTGCCTACTTCGCCGAAAAAGAGCAGATTGACCTAACTATTATAGGTATGGATGCCCCTTTAGTAGCAGGAATTGTTGATATATTTGAAAAAAAGGGTTTAAGAGTATTTGGACCAAGAAAAAATGCAGCCATTATTGAAGGCTCTAAAGCATTTTCCAAAGATTTAATGAAAAAATATCATATACCTACTGCAGGTTATGAAACCTTTGATAACCCGGATAAAGCCATATCCTATCTAAAAAACTCCGATTATCCAATGGTTCTTAAAGCAGATGGTCTGGCTCTTGGTAAGGGAGTGCTAATTTGTCAGGATTTTGAGGAAGCCAAAGCAGGTGTTAAAGCCATTATGAAGGACAAGCAGTTTGGTGGAGCAGGAGACCGTTTGGTAATTGAAGAATTTATGACCGGACGGGAGGTATCTGTTTTAGCTTTCTGTGATGGAACTAATATTAAAACTATGACCAGTGCTCAGGATTATAAAAGGGCAAAAGATGGCGATAAAGGTTTAAACACTGGCGGTATGGGAACTTTCTCCCCAAGTCCATACTATACAGAGGAAATCCATGAATATTGCATGAATCATATTTACAAGCCTACCATGGACGCTATGAAAATGGAAGGAAGAGATTTTGTTGGTATTCTCTTCTTTGGCTTAATGTTAACAGAGAAAGGACCAAAAGTGTTAGAATATAACGCAAGATTTGGCGATCCAGAAACTCAGGTGGTACTTCCTCGAATGAAAAATGATATTGTGGAAGTATTTGAAGCTTGCATCGAAGGAAGATTAGAAGATATACAGCTGGAATTCGAAGACAATGCTGCAGTATGCGTTGTATTAGCTTCTGAAGGATATCCGGAATACTATGAAAAAGGTTATATAATTCATGGACTGGAAAATTTTAAGAATAAAGAAGGTTATTATGTATTCCATGCAGGAACCCAAAAAGGTTTGGATGGTATCGTAACCAATGGAGGACGTGTTCTTGGTATAACGGCAACTGGTACCAATTTAAAAGAGGCAAGAAAGCATGCTTATGAAGCAGCAGGTTGTATAGATTTTAAAAATAAATATATGAGAAATGACATTGCAAAGTTATAGGCTGAACTATAATGAAAAATAGTCCAAATATGGGATTGTATATGTTCAGAAAATCATTTATAATGAAAATTAGTTTTTACAGTAATCGTCAAAAAAGGACAAGATTACATCTTTTGAGAATATGTCACAAAACTGCCATATGTATTCTCTAAGATATATAATGAATAACTCAGATGATAAGCGGCTTAAGATACATAGGAGGAATATTTATCAATGAAGAAATTTTCGCATTATAAATGGTTTGTAATTATACTTTGTCTGGCTCTTATATTGCCACAAGGATTTAAATTTCAAGTTATGCAGGCAGCTGCGGCAACAAAGAAGGGAACGGTAACAGCTACCAGTTTATATGTCCGTACTGGACCCGGTACCAGCTATGATAAAGTACAGGTGAATCAATCGGACGCCTCTCTAAGGAAAGGTGACCAGGTTACCATTCTTGACGAAAAGGACGGATGGTACAAAATATCTTTTAAATTTAACGGTAAAAATCTCAATGGTTATGTTATGGATGATTATATTAAGGTTGGGAACAGTAAAGCCTCGGATTCTGGGAAGAAAACAGAATCGAAAGTTACTGTGGAAACAACTAATTTTAAAATATCAGCAAAAGTAGCTGCCACTAATTTAAACGTACGTCAAAAGGCATCTACCTCCAGTAAAAAGCTAGCCTCACTACCTAAGAATACCAAGGTAACCATTTTAAATGAAGTAAACAATAATGGAAAGTGGTACCGCATTTCCTTTGTTCAAAATAAAAAAACAGTAGTAGGATATGCATTAAGTGATTTTATTAAGATTAATTTTGATTCTGATTATAATGCAAAAGTACATAGCAGTGCAGCAGTAAAAGTTAGGAAAGAGGCAGGGAACGGAGCTCCTTATGCAACCTATAAAAAGAGTGGTAAGACGATTTCCCTAAATAATAATAAATCCATTGTTGTAACCAATGAAGTTACAAAAGATGAAAATAAATGGTTTGCAATTAATTTTCTTGTAGACGGAATAGAATATAGCGGATATATTTTGGCAAATCAGGTATTGTTTAATACCAAAAACCTTGTCCCAGCTCCAGTACCAACAGCAACTCCGACGCCAACTAAGGAACCAAATGACCAGGAGGACGAGGATGCTGCCAAGGACGAAGATACATCCTCAGCTGGGTCAGAAGATGTAATGGATACAGGTTATAAGATACCAGCTACTATTACAGCAACCAATCTAAATGTACGTAAAGAACCGACTACCAATAGCACCATAGTTACGAGCCTTACAAAAAACTCTAAGGTAACGGTATTTGGGGAAAAAATCAAGAATGGAACCTGGTATCGTATCTCTTTTAAGAAGAATAAGAAAACATATACAGGTTATGCCTTAAGTGATTATGTTAAGCTTACTTTAAAAGATACGGTAGATGCCAAGGTAAACAGCAGCTCTCCAGTTAAAATAAAAACAGGAGCAGGAAATTCTTATAAATATTTAACCTACAAGGTAAGTGGAAAAACAGTATCTTTAAATAAGGGTAAATCCGTAACCATAACCAAGGAAGTAACTAATAAGAATAAGGAAAAATGGTTTGGAATTGATTTCTCTGTTAGCGGAGTGAATTATAGTGGATATATTTTGGCAGAACAAGTATTGTTTAAAGATATTACACCAGCACCAACACCGACTCCAACACCGGTTCCTACAACTGCGCCAACAGTTATACCAACACCAGTTCCCACAACTACACCAACCCCTACTATAACGCCAACGCCAAAACCGGTAGATTATTATTTACATATTACATATCCTGCTGATGGATATATTGCAAATGTTTCAAATACTTATTTATATCAGGATACATATAATAACTATTTATATGATACTAATTATAATCCAATTTTGTTGCCTGCCAGCCAGAAGGTAACTATGTACAACTATTATATCTCGGATAACGTTCCATGGATGTTTTTATCCACCGAATATATGGGGTCTTTATATTATGGATATATAAAGGCAGAGTACATTCAAGCCGGACAACCTGGTGGTCCTACAGTAACGCCAACTCCTATTATACCAGTTACAGGAGTTTTAACAGAAACAGAGTTTGAACAGGAAATGAGCAGACAAGGATTCCCAGAAAGCTATAAACCATTTCTTAGACAATTACATCAGCAATATCCAACTTGGATATTTGAGGCTTATCATACGGGATTAGATTGGAATACAGTAATAGAAAAAGAAAGTAAGTTAGGAACCAATTTAATTTCCAATGGTAAAAGCATAGAGTGGAAATCTTTAGAAAAGGGTGCTTACAATTGGGAAAAAGACACGTTCAACCCATTTGATGGAAGTACTTGGATGACTGCCTCTAAAGAAGCCGTTGCTTATTTCGTTGATCCAAGGAATTTCTTAAATGATAAGGGAATCTTTCAATTTGAACTTTTAAAATATAAAACTGAATATCAGAATGTCACCGGTGTTGAAGGAATATTATATAATACACCTCTTTATAACAAATCTTATACATATTTAAATGACTATGGCATAGCAGAAACGATTACCTATGCAGAAACTTTTATTAAAGCTGCAGAATACTCCGGTGTTAGCCCCTATCATTTGGCAACCAGAGTAAAACAGGAGGTTGTAACTGGACCAAATTCTTTAAGTTCCAGTGTAACCGGTAACGTTCTAGGCTTGGAAGGTTTGTATAATTTTTATAATATTGGGGCATATCACAGTACTGCCCCTGGTGGAGCAGTTGCCAACGGGCTAAAGTATGCAAAGAATGGAACAACCGATGCAGGATTAAATGCCTTGTATAAAATACCATGGGATAACCCATATGATGCCATTGTTGGTGGTTCTTATCATATAGGCCGAAATTATATTAACAGAGGACAGGATACTATTTATCTGCAAAAGTTTAATGTTACTCCGGATGCTACTTTTACTCACCAGTATATGGCTAATATAGAAGCCCCTGCGGCAGAAGCAAGGAAGACTTATACTGCATATAGCGGTATGATGAATGTACCTATTGTATTCTCCATTCCTGTATATGACAATATGCCGGCAGAAGCAGCACCTATCCCTGCCAAAGCATACAATCCAAACAACTGGCTAAAGACTTTAAAAGTTGATAATTATGGATTGACACCAACCTTTAATTCTTCTGTAGACCAGCCATATTATTTGGAAGTTGAGAATGGAGTTGAATCTGTTGTAGTTTCCGCAGAAGCAGTCAGCAAATATGCAACAGTATCAGGTATAGGAACTTATCCACTACAGCCAGGCAATAACCAAATTGTTGTTGCAGTAACTGCGGAGAATGGTAACGTAAGACAATATATAGTAAACATTTATCGTAAAGAATAAACAATGATTTGTGTATTAAAAGTTTTGAATGTTAAAAGTCTTATACTAATTAAACAATGATTGGATTATATTATAAACATAAGAAGCTGGTAAATGAATACATTTACTGGCTTTCTTGTTTATAAACTGATATATTTGATATACCTATCATATTTATAATAAATTTTCGTAAAAGGGTATATATTTGAATACAATAATAGGATAATTTAGGATAATACTAATAGGAAAATGCTATCGTAATATCTTTGCAGGAAAAAAGAAAAGGATTGACAAAGTATATATGTTGTTATAGTATATATATAACAAATATAACTTGGAGGTGGATGATTTGTTCCTATCAATTGATTTTAACAGCGAGGAAGCTTTATATATCCAATTATGCAATCAAATCATTTTTGGTATTGCTTGTGCAGAAATTCGTGAAGGAGATAATCTGCCTTCCGTAAGAGATTTAGCTGATGACATTGGAATCAACATGCATACGGTGAATAAGGCATATACAATATTAAAGCAAGAAGGTTATGTGAAACTTGACCGGAGAAAAGGAACCGTAATTTCCGTTGATACGAATAAAATGAAAGCAATTGAGGAACTTACGGACGATTTGAAGGTTGTACTTGCAAAAGCAGTATGTAAAAATATTTCTTATAAAGAGATTCTTGAAATTATAGATCAAATATTCTGTGAGTTTGAAATTAATAATGACGATGATGATTGAAAGGAGGTAGTTATTATGTTATGTGACAGATGTAAAAAAAATGAGGCACAGGTTTATTATACGGAAATCATTAACGGTGAAAAAACAGAGCAGCATTTATGTGAAGAATGTGCTGCGGAATATACTTCTTTTCATATGGGAACACCTATAATGAACCAAGAACTAACCTTAGGAAATTTGCTATCCACTATATTAGGTAATTATGGTGGAACTGCGCAAGAAAAAGGTAATGCTCAAACAGAATTGCATTGTGATAACTGTGGAATGACTTATTCCGAATTTATGAAAACTGGCAGATTTGGCTGTGAAAATTGTTATGAAAGTTTTCATACTTTACTGGATAAAAGCATTAGAAGCATTCAGGGAGCGGATACCCATACTGGAAAGAAACCAAAAAAATATGAAGTTAAAACTAAGGATATTATAAATGAACTTTCTGAAATAGATAAATTATCGATTCAACTACAAGATGCAGTTGAGAAAGAAGAATTTGAAGAAGCTGCAAGGCTAAGAGATCGGATTCGTGCATTAAAGAAGGAGGAGATTAATAATGCTTAAGTGGTATAAAGAAGCGGCTAACAATAGCGATGTTATTATCTCCAGCAGAGTCAGACTTGCACGTAATTTAAAAAAATACCCATTTTCCATCAAATTAAATGATCAGCAGGCTGACCTATTAGTCCAGGAGGTAGGAGAAGCTGGTAAGGTTTTAGTAACACAAACCAATAAAAAATATAATTTTTGTAATGTTAATGTGCTTACTGATATTGATAAAATAGCTATGGTTGAAAGGCATGTCATAAGCCCTCTATTAGTGGAAAAGGAGCAAAGCACCGGATTGATTCTGTCAGAAGATGAAAAAGTAAGTATTATGATTAATGAAGAAGACCATTTACGTATTCAATCGGTAACCGGTGGCATGAACATCTTTGAAGCATTTAAAACAGCAAATCTCATTGATGACATTACCAGCGAATTGTTTGACTTTGCTTTTTCAGAGAAGTATGGATATTTAACTTCCTGTCCTACAAACCTGGGAACCGGGCTGAGAGCTTCTTATATGATGTTCTTACCAGCTCTTACTGTAGCGGGAAGAATCACACAACTTGCTGAAGAATTAGGTAAATACGGTATTGCCCTGCGAGGCACTTATGGAGAAGCCTCTAAGAGCTATGGCAACATATATCAGATATCCAACCAGAAAACACTAGGAAGTACGGAAAAGGAAATTATTGAAAGATTAAATAGAATTGTTGAACAAGTAATGAGACAGGAAAGAAGGCAGAGAGAATACCTGCTTACCAATAGTTATGATGAGATTGAAGATAAAGTTTATCGTTCCTATGGTATATTAAAATATGCAAAACAGATATCCTCTGCTGATGCAATGGCTTTGCTGGCTCAATTAAAATTTGGAGCAGATATGGAACTCATTCATATTGGACAGAATTATAACATACATGAATTAATGATGAATATACAGCCTGGTAATTTACAGTATCAATTAGATAAAGCGATAAGCAGTACACAAAGGGATAAATTTAGAGCAGACTATATTCGAAAAGCACTTCCCAATATAGTTTAGATTAGATAACTATTCAGTTTGCCTGGGTAAGTCTGCTTGAATTGGCTCTTAAGAACCACTTTGGCTAAATAATCCTAAATATAGATAGGAGAGCCACAGTACTGAATAGTCATAAAAATAGATAGGAGGATACTATGAACGATAAGTTTACTGAAAATGCAAAAGCGGCTATAAATGCTGCAACAGAAGCTGCATATAATCTTTCTCATAATTATGTGGGAACAGAACATCTGCTTATTGGCTTATTAGAAGTAGATGGTGTGGCATCAAAAGTATTAGAAAAAAATGGTGTAGACAAAGATAAAATAATAGAATTAGTAAACCAATTAATTGCTCCAAATTCTACTACCCAAGTATTAGAAGGAGACGGATTTACACCAAGATCCAAGCGTATTCTTGAACAAAGTTATAGAGAAGCTTTACGTTTGAAAGCACAATTAATAGGTACAGAGCATATTTTAATTGCTTTACTGAAAGAATCCGATTGTATTGCAGTACGTTTATTGAATACATTAGGAATCAATATTCAAAAACTGTATATTGATATATTAACTTCAATTGGAGCAGATATGGGTACTGCAAAAAATGAATATGCTGCCAATAGGAGTAAATCAAAATCCAAATCCAATACACCAACTCTTGATCAATACAGCAGGGATTTAACTGAATATGCAAGAGAAGGAAAGTTAGATCCTGTAATCGGCAGAGAAAATGAAATCCAGCGTGTTATCCAGATATTAAGCAGAAGAACAAAAAATAACCCTTGTCTGGTTGGCGAGCCTGGTGTTGGTAAGACTGCCATTGCAGAAGGTCTTGCAATTAAAATTGTGGAAGGCAATATACCTGAGATTATCAAAGATAAAAGAGTATTAACCTTAGACTTATCCGGTATGGTTGCAGGCTCCAAATACAGAGGTGAATTTGAGGAACGTATTAAAAAAGTAATAGCTGAAGTAATGAATGATGGTAATGTATTATTATTTATTGATGAAATTCATACTATCATTGGCGCCGGTGGTGCAGAAGGTGCCATAGATGCATCTAATATACTAAAACCTTCCTTAGCCAGAGGTGAATTACAGCTTATCGGAGCAACGACCAGAGAGGAATATCGTAAATATATTGAAAAAGATGCTGCTCTTGAGCGCCGTTTCCAACCAGTCGTAGTAGAAGAACCTTCTGAGGATGAAGCAATTCAGATTCTAAAAGGGCTTAGAGATAGTTACGAAGCACATCATAAAGTAAAAATTACTGATGATGCCCTAGTTGCAGCCGTTAAAATGTCCAGCAGATATATTAACGACCGCTACTTACCTGACAAAGCCATTGACTTAATGGATGAAGCGGCATCTAAAGTAAGATTAAGTACCTTTATCACATCTCCTGAAGTAAAAGAATTAGAGCAAGAATTAGAAAGACTGGATGGGGAAAAGGAAGAAGCAATTAAAGCAGAAGCTTATGAAAAAGCTGGTGAAATTAAAAAACAACAAGAAAAAATCACCAATAAAATTAACATGCTAAAGGTACAGACTGAGAAAGAAAAACAGGCAAATGAACTTGTTGTTGGTGAAAATGAAATTGCAGATATTATTTCCAGCTGGACTAAGATACCTGTTAAGAAATTAGAAGAAGAAGAAACAGAGAGACTTAGAAACTTGGAAAATATATTACATGAAAGAGTGATTGGACAGGAAGAAGCTGTAAGTGCCGTTTCCAAAGCCATTCGTAGAGGTCGTGTAGGATTAAAAGATCCAAACAGACCAATTGGCTCCTTCTTATTCCTTGGACCAACTGGTGTTGGTAAAACAGAACTTTCCAAAGCATTGGCAGAAGCTATGTTTGGCAGTGAGAATTCCATGATTCGTGTAGATATGTCGGAGTACATGGAAAAGCATAGTGTATCAAAGCTCATTGGATCACCTCCAGGATATGTAGGCTATGATGAAGGTGGTCAGCTTAGTGAAAAAGTAAGACAAAATCCTTATTCCGTAATCCTATTTGATGAAGTTGAAAAAGCCCATCCAGATGTATTTAATATTTTACTTCAAGTTTTGGATGACGGACATATTACGGATGCCCAAGGAAGAAAAGTTAGTTTTAAAAATACAATCATTATTATGACCTCCAATGCAGGCGCACAGAATATTATTTCGCCAAAACTATTAGGATTTACTTCTGTAGTTGACGAAAAAGGGGATTATAAAAAAATGAAAGACAGCGTTATGGATGAAGTAAAACGAATCTTTAAACCTGAATTCATTAATAGAATTGATGAAATAATTGTTTTCCACGCCTTAACCAAAGAAAATATTAAGAGCATTGTAAGTATTATGTTAAAATCCATAACTAAGAGAGCACAGCAGCAAATGAATATTCAACTTGATATTCAGGAGGAAATTATTGATTATATCTCTGACGTAGGATTTGATGTAAAATTTGGTGCCAGACCACTTAGAAGAGCCATACAAAATAATATTGAAGACAAACTTGCAGAAGAAATTTTAGACGGCAATGTTAAAAGTGGTGATGTAGCATGTGTTACACTTGTTGACAAAGAAATAAAAATTTCCAGAAAATAATTTATTTTTTTATAGAAAATGCCAACAAAATAAGGTATAATATGAGTAAGCAAGAGTATGCATAGCAAACTTTTCTTAAATAAATGTTCCATTCAAAAGTGTGAAAAGAAATTCTAAGTCAGCACAAAACGCTGACTAAGTATTTCTAAGTTTCACACTAGGAAGAACTCCACCATGAGAATCCATTGGAATTCTCATGGCGAACTTCTTAATCCATTATTTGAGATGTCGCTTTGCGACATCATGTCGGGAAGTGTGAAAGAAAAGCATTTTCACACCAGGAAGAACTTCAAAAGGAACTCTAAAATAAATTTCCAAAGAACTTCATTTGGAATTCTCATTTTGAACTTTTTCATCCATTATTTATGATGCCACAAAGCGGCATCATATCGGGAAGTGTGAGGATTTAATAAGTATTTAATGAAACTAGGAGGGTTTAAGGATGGCAGTTATCGAAGAATTAATTCGTGAAGAAGGTAATGGAACAATTAGTTTTGGCAATTACACCCTTAAGGAAAAATCAAAAGTATCTGATTTTGAACACGGGGGAGACCTTTATAAGGTTAAAACATTTAAGGAAATTACAAAGCTAGAGAAGAATGGTTTATTCATTTATGAGTCTGTTCCAGGAACTGCAGTAAAGAATTTAAATATAACTGACAGAGAAGTTAGTTTCGATGTAGAAGGTTTTGAAGATACACAAATAACTTTAGAACTTGAAGCAGAGAAAGAGTATAAAGTCTATGTTGATGACACCAATATCGGAAAGATGAAGACAAATCTAGGTGGTAAATTAGTACTAAGTGTAGAATTAAATACATGTCAACGTTCAGCAGTAAGGGTAGTAAAACTTTAAAATACTCTATGTAAGAATTTTGGAACTGTTTGGAATCATAATGACTTTAAAGTCACAATGACCTAGACAGTTCCTTTTTTCTATTCTGTCATTGCTATGAAAGTGTGTCATTCTGAGCAAAAATTCAACGAAGTTGAATTGCGAAGAATCTCTTTCGTTCATAGTGGTGTTGTTAAACGTGATAATTCTGAGGTTGTATTCCCTCCTGCCATTCTATGAAAGCGTGTCATTCTGAGGGAGAATTCAGCTTGCTGAATTATGCCCGAAGAATCCCCTCTTTTAAAGGAGTACAATACTAATTTCGCAAAAAATCCCGAAAACTTTCTTTTTATTGACATAATGCCTGTTTTAGTTATATATTAGTAATGATATGATGGAATTTATTTGTAATAGCAATAAAGTAAAGACACGGAAGGGGTACCTATGGCAAAAAGTAAGACAGTATTCTACTGCAAAGAATGTGGGTATGAAGCGTCCAAATGGATGGGACAATGCCCTGGCTGTAAACAATGGGATACATTTGTAGAAGAACCTATAGTAAAAAAAACAATACATTCGGGCACCAGTGTAAAACACCCAGAGCCTGAACTATTATCAAAGGTTACAACAACTGGAGAGGAAAGAGTAATAACAGGAATTGGCGAATTTGATAGAGTGTTAGGCGGCGGAATTGTTATCGGTTCCTTAGTATTAGTAGGAGGAGATCCCGGTATCGGAAAATCTACCCTGCTCTTACAAATGTGCCGTGAATTATCAGCAAAAGGACATAAAATATTATATATTTCCGGTGAAGAATCCCTAAAACAAATAAAAATGCGTGCAGAAAGATTAGGAAAATTCGAAGGAGAACTACTTTTACTTAGTGAAACAAATTTAGACCTTATTGAAGATACTATTCGGAAGTTATCACCTGAAATTGTAATCATAGATTCAATTCAAACAATGTTTAAAGAAGAAATAGGTGCAGCACCAGGCAGTGTAAGTCAAGTAAGGGAAACAACCGGTACATTAATGAGAATTGGAAAAGGTTTAGGCATATCCATCTTTATCGTTGGACATGTTACGAAAGAAGGCGTAGTTGCCGGACCAAGAGTATTAGAACACATGGTAGATACGGTATTATATTTTGAAGGTGATAATTCTGCTTCCTATCGTATCCTTCGTGCAGTGAAAAACCGTTTTGGCTCTACCAACGAGATCGGTGTATTTGAAATGAGAAATGAAGGATTGGTAGAGGTGAGCAACCCTTCCGAATTTATGCTACAGGGAAAACCTGAGGGGGAACCAGGATCTGTAGTAGCAGCTTCTCTGGAGGGAACCAGAACCATCCTGGTAGAAGTGCAAGCACTTATATGCCAAACTAACTTTAATATACCAAGAAGAACTGCAGCAGGAACTGATTTTAACCGGGTTAATCTGCTGATGGCAGTGATAGAAAAACGATTAGGTGTTCATATGTCCGGTATGGACGCATATATTAACGTTGCTGGTGGAATGAGAATATATGAACCTGCACTTGATTTAGCCATGGTACTTGCCATACTATCCAGTTACAAAAACAAAGAACTAGACAGCAAAACCTTGTGTTTTGGTGAAGTTGGTCTAACCGGAGAAGTAAGAGCTGTTAATATGGCGGAACAACGGGTTATAGAAGCATCGAAAATGGGTTATGAGGTTTGTATTTTACCACAAGTAAATAAAGAAGTTATTAAGAATTCAAAGATTAAATTAATCGGTATTAGAAATATTAGGGAGATTTTAAGCCTGTTAAAATAAATGGATAAAATAAATGGATAAAATAATAACAATGTAATTATGGGAGAAGCATATTAAAAGTCTTTGAAAAATCAAGAACATTATAAAATAATAACAATGTAATTATGGGAGGAAAAATAATGGGGGTACAATTACATGTAGAAAGGGTAGAGAAAAGTTCAAAAGATAACTTTTTTCACCTAAAATCAATATTAGAACAATTAGAAGCCAATCAACTCATCATAGAAATGAAAGCCTATGATGCAATTAACAGTTCGGATATGCTACTGAATATTGTAAAGGAAGGGCTTCATTCTGTAGATTCGCTACTATATGATGAGAAAATAGGAATGATAAGGCCCATAGAGGAATCTGCCCTTAATATAACTCCAAAAGAAGAAATACAGAATAGGACTTACCCATTTATAGAAATCATGAATTC
>ENA-UOOR01003261-UOOR01003261.1-fermentation-metagenome-genome-assembly--contig:-NODE-3261-length-14654-cov-3.340229_pt1 | contig 14654 bp, 16 predicted proteins | sample MGYA00245780_ERZ724029 | MGnify/ENA primary metagenome ERZ724029 (study PRJEB28704, sample SAMN03018315) | fermentation metagenome | biome: anthropogenic terrestrial biome; feature: soil; material... | reverse complement strand
GCTGTATCAGCGAGATCAATGACCACTTGTTTGAGGGGCGGTACTCACCTGTGTGGCCCGACGGCAAGAAGCACGCCCGAAATGTGTATGCCAAAACCCGCGCAGAGTGTGAGGAAAAGCTGAAGGAGCTGATTGCTGAAATGAAAGTCGAGATTGCGGATCTCAGAAAAAGGCAGGCAAATAAGAACTAACGTAGAAGGGGGCGCATGACCGTATTTTAATGCACTGAATTGAGAACCGTTCGTTTTTCAAGTCAGTGCATTATTTGTAATTCCCTTTGGCTATTCCAAGAAGAAGGCATCCACCTTTTCTACCGAATCGAGAATCTCCAGTTCATTGCCTCCGGCACACTTTGCCAATTTTGCCGAGTTCATCAATAACGCCTCGAAGTCGGGTGCAAACGCATGATCCACAAGATTCATGAAAGATTCTGCATCCGCGAGCAAGTCTTTGATGAAGGCATCGTACTTGTCTTGAAGCTCAAGATCAAGGGTGTGCTGCTGCACCAGGTATTCTGACAGCAGGTGTTGCTCCCTTTGAAGCAGCAGATACCTTCCGTATTCAAACGCAATGGAGGCCACAGCCTGTGCCAACTGCGGGCGCAGATGGAAAATGTGAACTTTTTGACCGAGTGACAGGGTTAGATCCTGCGGCCTGATGGTCCCCAAAATTTTCGAAACTTTTTTCTGCTAATTTAATGTCCGAAAAATATCAAGATTAAAACTAAGAACCCTTTAATTCATTAATTGTATTCCCGTCATAAGACAGCCCCAATACTTCCGAAGCTTAACACAGAAAATCCTCGGTAACTTTAAAAAAATTCTTATATCGGTTCATCAAGGTTTGCAACCATGAATACTCCAAATGCTTTTCTCTCCATATTTTGCTGATTTCATTGCCTTTCCAAGGATATTTACTCTCACATTTTTGAGCTACGGATAACACATCGAACAAAGTGCCATATGCGTCAAAGACTACACTCTTATACATTTGATTAAAGCTTCCCGCGCAGCGGCAGGGTCAGCGGGAGGGTGGCAAGCGCGATAAACGCGACGATGAGAATCGTCCATCGAACGCCCGCAGCGTCGCCAAGCAGGCCGAAAAGCGAGGGAGTTATCGCGCCGGAACCCATGCTGGCTGTGTAGAAAACGGAAAACGCCTGCGAGCGCCGCTCGTCGGGGACAAGCTCGGGCACGCTCCCGTAGAGCACCGAGGAGGTTCCGTTTAAGGCAAGGCCGAGAAGCGGGGCAAGGAAAAAAGCGCCCCGCAGGGGAACCGCCGTCATCCCGGCGATACAGAGCGCCGTCAGGCCTTCAGTGAGAATGACCGACCGAAGGATGCCGATGCGCGTGGCCAGAACCCCGCAGACCAGCTTGCCCGTCGCACCCCCGGCAAAAATCAGGGAGAGGGCAAAGCCGACCGCCGTCACGTCGCACCTCTTTTCCTGCAAAAGAAAGGGGAAGAAAGTCAGAAAGGCCATCCGGACACCGCTGTCGAGCACACCTATGCCTGCGAGCGACCAAAACGCCCGGTGCTCTTTCCAGCCCGGAAGAACTCCGTTTTTCGCGGACATTTCTTTGGGAAGAGGGGCGGCTATCGTTTGCTTGAACCCCGAAGCAATAAAGACAAGCCCGCAGAGAACGGTCAGGCCGCAGACTGCCAGCAGACGGCTTGCGCTATACCACCCAAAGCCGGAAATCAGAAACGCCGCCGCCGCAGGCAGGACCAGCTTGCCGATATCGCCGACAAAGTTAAAGGCGCTCAGAGCCGTCCGCCGCGCCTTGACCTCGGTATAGGCATCCGAGATAAGAGAAGAGGACAGGGGGTGCTGTACGCTGGACCCGATTCCAGACAGAACGAGAACCAGCCCCAATAGCCATGGCTGGTTCATCCATCCAAAAAGCCCGACAGCCAGACAGGTGACAGCGGTCCCCGCCAGCAGAAGCCGCACGCGCCCCGCGCGCTCGGCCAGCAGCCCAGACGGGATTTGAAAAAGGGCCGTAGAGCCCGAAATGAGCATTTTGAACAGACCGACCTGCGCGAAAGAAAGCGCCCACTGGGTCTGCCAGACCGGAAAGAAGACATACAGCATGTCAGTGAAGCCGTCATGGAGAAAATGGGCCAGATTGACGAACCAAAATGTACGCAGGGCCCAGCTTTTCCCCTGATTGTTCTTCTCCGATTGCACGCTGTCTCCCTCCATATCGTAACGCGATACCCGCGTATCATTTCATCATAAACCCCAACAAGTCCTAAATTTCCGTTTGTAACCTGCAGTTCAGGATTTAAACCAAAGCTATGATAATTGATTGAGCTTGCTTTCAGGTTCTTCACCGTTTTCTATATGTTTTATATTATTTACAAAAAACTCATATCTTTTTTTATGAAACTTGACTCCATCTGGCATACCAGCAGTATGGGGAGTAAGTATGACATTACTCAGATTTCTTAGTTCATTGTCAATTGAAAGCGGTTCAGATTCAAACACATCCAAGCATGCTCCTGAAATTTCTTTATCTTTTAAAGCAGCTATTAAGTCATTTTCATTGACAATTCCACCGCGAGCCGTATTGATAAAAAGGGCGGTTTTTTTCATCTTTTTAAATACTATTTTGTCAATCATATGTTTGGTTTGCGGATTCAGTGACGCATGTACAGTGACTATATCTGATACGCTTACAAGATTATCAAAATCCGCTATTTTTACAGAGTTGTCAGGTTGTACAGCGGCATGTCTAGAATTAACCAACACATTCATATCAAAAGCCCTGCAAAACTCAGCAACTTTTTTACCGACGGCACCAAAGCCGATAATTCCTATCGTTTTACCTTTTAATTCACTCCCTGTATAATCCAATTGTTTATCTTCTATCCTGCTTTTCATGAATCTATCGAGGTAAGGTATATTTTTATAATAGGACAATATCAGCGCCATTACATGCTCGGCCACTGCCTGTGCATTCACTCCCGCAGCATTGGCTACCCAAATGCCGCGTTGCGTGCAGGCATCAATATCTACATTATCATACCCCGCACCCGTCTGTACCAATTTCAACTTTTTTGCCATAGAGAGTAAGTTGCGATCCACTTTGATATGTTCAGGTATGATTACCTGGCAGTCTTCTATATGGTGCAGCACTTCTTCTCCCGGCGGCACAATTGCAATTTCCCAATCATTAGGAAAAAAATTTGTAATATTTAATTCTGAAATTTGTGTAAAATAGCCTACTATAAGAATTTTCATTGTCAAGCGACCTCCAATTTTTCTGTTAATTCTATAACATATTTATCGAAATTTGCAAAATTTGTATTATCTATTTTTATATATCATCTGGCTGGATTTGATTTAATCATAAGCCGATTTTCAATGTATTTCAAGGATTTAGTGGATTTAAACTATTGAATTTTCTGACAAAAGTATTAATATTGTTAATACAGTGACGGAGGCGATTTTATGGACTTTAAAGAGATCATGACTTTTATGAATCTAATAAAAACAGGCAGCTATTCAAATACAGCAAAGGCGCTTTATATAAGCCAACCCACTGCGACAGCCCGAATCAAAGCATTGGAAAGCGAACTTGGTATTAAACTTTTAAAGCGAACGGTAAAGGGATATTTACCAACAGAAGCTGGTACTGTTTTTGCAGTTTATGCTGGCAGAATACTTCAAATACAAGATGAATGTTTCGGAGCACTTAGCCAAATAAGTGGTATACGAACCGGCACTATTAGGATTGGAACTACAGCAATTGGGACATACGTTGTGCCGAGCATTACTGCAAAATTTAAAAAGAGTAATCCTCAAACAAAACTATTTTTTTCAATAAGCAATACGGAAGAAGCGATTGATAGCCTAAAAAATGGATTGGTTGACGTTGTGTTGGCAGCATACACACCAGATACAGACGATAGTGACTTGTATTTTAAAGTTGTGGGATACGACAAGCTAGTTTTGATTTCGTCTGCTGAAAATCCAATTTCAAAATTGAGAGATATTCAGATCAAAGACCTAAATAATGAAAATTTTATTGTACGGGAACATGGTTCAAATACACGTAAAATTTTTTATGAATGGCTTCATAAGAATGAACTTGATGCTCATGGTAATATCACAGAAATTGGGCAAACAGAGGCTATCTATAGGGCAGTGACCCAAAATATAGGAATCTCAATGATTTCAACCTTTTCACTGCGGCCGAAAGATGAAAACCTAAAGATTCTTGACTTTGCTGATTTTCCTTTTACTCGGCAGATTAACGTCATTACTCGCAAAAATTATAAAAACAGCATGCCTATAAATGAATTCATTAAGTCTGTCGAAGAGTATATGAACGAATATGAAAGCTTAAGCGATGTGCAGCAGTCTGACTAGATGAGAGCTTCAAGTGAGGCATAAGAATGTCCTCGATGGATCTCTGCCGTGAATCCCAAAGCACAGCTACAGCGCTGCATCATCCAAAAAATACGTTACAGCACCCGCTTTGTGGGGGACAAGGATATCAAGCAATTAATGGCGGATCTGAAACTTGTCTACCATATTGCATTTCTCCCCGCTGCAAACCTACATCTTTTGACCGGCATTTTCTTGCATTTTATCACTGACGCTGACACCGTTATTGGGGCAAACACATGGAACGACCCAAGACACGGCGCGGTACTTGCGAAAGCAAGTGAATTGCTTTCGACGGGAGAACCGTGTGCGCGATCTGCGTGGCGCCAGCATCCCTTGCAGGTACTAGGCTGCTGGGCAACCGTCCCCATACCAGCAACGGGCCGGAATTCCTGGAAATGTTTGCTCCCGGCTACAAAGGGACGAGTTTCTATGTGGATGAGCAGTCTGTGGCGGATGGCAATCTGATTACCGCAGGTTCCACCGGAGCCTTGTTGTGGGCGAAACAAATTATTGAGCATTTAGGTGTTTTTCAAGCCGATAAGCTGGAATCTTGGTATGAATACTTCAGCACCGGTAAGCCTGAACATTTCTTTGCCCTCATGCAAACCCTGCCATCCTCAAATTCTGCGTCGCAATAAACAAAGAAAAGCCTGTTTCGGGAGCTTTCGAAATCGGCAACAGGCACAAATGCAAAATGCAAACTTTTTAATGCAAAAAACCTCCGAAATCAACTGATTTCAGAGGTTTTTTTGTCGGAGTGAAATTATAGGACTTGGAGAAGCCCAGTAATATCAATGGTTTGCAGGCAATCTTCAAGTAGTATTTACACAATTTAGAGCTTTTTTCTATAGGCGGTGTTTTGGTTCGGCTATTCTCGCAATGGTTCTACAACACCATATGGCAAGCCACACTTCTAATCTCCAAATCGTTTCAAGTGCTTTTAACATAACTTTTTGGTGGATTGTGGCTTTTACCTGCATTGCAGTGGTTCCTGCGTTGTTCCTTCCTATACATAAAAATGGGCTGCAACAAGGGAATAGTAAATCAGACATAGATGATATGGGCAGAAAGGATGCCGAATGAAATTTGCAAAACAATCTTACGACATAACTGTGTTAATAATATCAAGTAACTGTTTAACTCTTAATCTATACAAATCATGTACTCTCTATCCTCAGAATCTCCTTATATTATACTGGACTATTCGTTCCAATAATGATATAATAACAAAAAGTATGGCTGCTACCAGCTTCTTAACCAGTAAGCATATAAAAAGAGGAAAACACATCATGGAAAAGAATGAATTAACGCGAATGGTTGCATCCTACGTCGAAACAGCAGAAGAAAACCATGTGCAGGCACAGGATGCCATAGAGCCGAGGCTTATAGGTATGCGTATATTTAAAGCTCCTCTCATAGCATTCGGAAGCGCAGATGACCCACTGTTTGCACAGATGCAACAACCCCAGGCCGTAGGTCCACATTTCATGCTTCCACATGAATGGCTTCCGGAAGTCCATACTGTCATATCCTGCTTTTTCCCATTTACCGAACAGGTAAAGGCGAGTATGCGCAAAACGGCAACATTACCCACATCGGAATGGCTACACGCACGTATCGGGGGACAGGCGTTTCTGAATACATTTGCTTGTTGGCTTCGGACGCAGTTGGAGCAGACAGGAAGCAAAAGCCTTGTACCCACACAGGATGAACGTTTCCACGTAGGTTCCCCGATACCTGGGGGTACGTATTTCACCAGTAACTGGTCAGAACGGCATGTGGGTTTTGTTTGCGGTTTGGGCACATTTGGTATTTGCGCCGGGCTTATTACTTCTAATGGTATGGCGGGACGACTATGCAGCGTAATCACAGAAGCCTATTTTGAGCCGGATGGGCGTGCATATCATGATGTCTATGAGTACTGTATTCGTTGTGGCGCTTGCGTGCACCGCTGCCCTGTAGGCGCGGTGACGCTTGAAAGTGGGAAAAATCATCCTCCTTGCAGCGCATGGCTAAACGAAATGAAAAAACGTTTTGCCCCACGTTATGCTTGCGGTTTTTGTCAAACTGGTGTTCCATGTGAAAGCCATATTCCACTTCCCAGATAAATAGATGATATAGATTGTATAATGAAAAAGGGTGATTAAGATAGCGCGAGATGCAGAGTTTAACCGAGATCAAGTGCTTAGGCAAGCGATGCTAGTTTTTTGGGAAAAAGGATATGAGGCTACCAGTATACCAGATTTATTAAAAGCGATGGGATTAAGTCGTTCGAGTTTGTATAACACCTTCGGAGATAAACGTGCACTTTTCCTTGAAGCATTGAGATTTTACCAAAAGCAAATGGATTCGCGACAGGAAATTCTAAACCGTGCTACAAGCGTAAAAGAAGGAATCACAGAATATTTTAATCAACGCATCGAATCGGCTTATTCAACGGAACACCCAAAAGGTTGTATGACTACAAATACATCTATTGAACTAAGCACCCCGGATAATCAGTTGAAAGAACTGGTAAAGAACCGATTCCTCGGCTTGGAAAACTCTTTTTATCAACTTCTTGAAAAAGGACGTTTATCTGGTGAAATTAAAAGTACGACCGATACAAAATCTCTTGCTTGTCTGTTTATGAATTTGAACCATAGCATTAACATCATGGGAAAAGTAAATATAGATCGCTTGCATATTGGGCAGATGATAAAAGCGGTAATTAACATTATTTAATTTTTGTATTCTATAGAAAGAGGGCATTTTGTTTATCAATTATGGACCGTTCATTCCAATATTGTTTTTGCTTTTAGCATTAAGCAAAATATATGGTACAAAAGGATGAAGAGTATGATAAAAAAAGGGTATCTTTATATTCTGCTATCGACATTACTTTTTAGTATAACAGAAGTTTCTTTGAAAATTTCTTCAACCTCGTTAAATCCAATTCAGCTTACTTTCTCACGCTTCCTAATTGGTTCTATTATTTTGCTTCCAGTAGCCATTAAAAACCTCATGAAAAAAGGAATTCGGTTAAGCGCCAACGACTATATTTTTTTTACAGTGTTTGGATTTTTCTTGATTCCGGTCACGATGCTTTTGTACCAAATGGCCATCGAATATTCACAAGCATCCATTGTTTCGGTATTGTTCTGCTCAAACCCCGTATTTGTAATTGTTTTTTCGTGGCTTATCTTTCATAAAAGACTTGAGAAACAAACAGCTATATCCGTTATTTTATGGATTGTTGGTATTATAGTTTTTATAAGCCCTTCAAATACATCCGGTAAATCAACGGGGATAATTTTGGCGATGGCCTCTGCCATTATTTATGCTTTTTGCAGTTTGGCCAGCCGTAAGCAAAGTGAAAAATATGGCGGTGTCGTACTGACTAGCTTTAGCTTTTTATTTGGGAGTATCGAATTGATCCTATTAATGCTTGTCGGTAGAATCAATGGTATAATAAAAATTTTCTCAAGAGCGGGTCTAAAAATACTCATAAATGCCCCCCTCTTTTACGGAATAAATTTACATACTCTGCCCGGCTTGTTGTTTATCAGCATCTTTGTTACAGGTCTTGGATTCGTCTTTTATTTTCTTGCGATTGAAAAGACAACAGTAGAGCAGGCGTCACTTACTTATTTTTTTAAACTTGTTCTTGCCCCATTCTTTGCTTCAATTATAATACACGAGACTATTTCGGCTAATATGTATATCGGCATTATTTTTATAGTTGCAGGTTCGTTTTTATTTCTGCTCCCTGTGTTTCAAAAAAGGTCTAAACATAGTACTTGAATTTATTTGCTTTTGTTAAGAATTTGCAACTATAGAAGATTTATATTCTGGGCTTATTCGCTTGAAATCCTCAAGAACATATCATTAAAGCCGCCGTTTTCCTTTTAAAATTGGATAGCGGAGGGCGTAATAGTTGCGTCCTTTTTTATTTATATGTAGCGGCGGTTTTGGGATAGGGGCGCAACTATGTAATGTCAACTGAACAAACAGCGGATATCTCTTTGCATAAGCAGTTTGGTCAAAAATAAGAGAACCTGCCAAAGAGCGCACTGAATCTTTCTGAGATTCAGTACTAAAATGGACATGGCGATACTGTGGGCAATCGTTTGGCGCAGTTTGGTCATAATCAGTCCCAAGCCACACTTGCGCTTGGCCAGGCTGAATCGCCGTTCCACTTCCACACGCTCACATTCGTCCAGAAAATCCTGCGTCTTGTTTCGGACTTCGTCCTTCTTCGGCCTGCCCAGCGCAGGACCGGTGAGCTGGATACCGTGCTCCTTACAGAATCGCAGATTCTCCCGGTTCCGGTAGATCTTATCCGCCAGAATCCGGCTGGGGTAGTATCCCTCCCGTTCCCGGAATTGCTCTGCCATCGCCGTCAGGTTTCCCGCTTCGTTGTAGGCGGCAAAGGAGAAATACTCCAATCTCGTCCAGCCATCCACCACACTGATGTCCAGCTTCGCGCCGAATTCTATGGGCTTTCCCGCCTTCCCTCGAACAATGGGGCGCAGGAACGGTTGACTGACGCTGACGATCCGGTCTGGAACCGTGTGGCAGCGGTGGTCGTACATGTGCCGAGAAGGTCGGAGGGCAGACTGTTCAGCGCATTACCATTTTTTACAACTGTATCGGAGCCTTTACTGTGCCGGAGCGCGAGAGCATCCCGGAAGCGGATGTACGCTTAAGAACGAGAAAGGGAGTAGCACTAAGCTACTCCCAAGCAAAAGCCGGATAAAAAAGCGGAGTGTCCTTACATGGATACTCAGATCCTATAAGGATACTCCGCATGGTCCGAGTGACAGGGTTCGAACCTGCGGCCTGATGGTCCCAAACCACCCGCGCTACCAACTGCGCTACACCCGGGAATTAACTTTTTCGGTTTCTGGAAATTTTGCTAACTGTGGTCATTCCTGTGGTCAAATGCAATTTCGGGGTACTATTCAATGGACAGTCAACCCCCGCAAACGCCCGTGTGTCAATGGCTTCCTGCGTTTCGGATTTGCCCGGTTCGGATACCGGCACGGCACTCCCAAAGCAGGCGCGCTACCAACTGCGCTACACCCCGATATTCAGTTTTGCTTACGTTTCGCGCCAGTTCCCAAAAATCTCTATGGCCCGGCTTCCCCGCAGCGGCCGTCTGAGAATTATACTATAACCGGAAAAAATCTGCAACCTTTATTTATTGATGTTTCCGCCTGTTTATGTTATCATCGACCCTGGAGTGTGATCCTTCTTGAGAATGCGAAAAAAACCCAACCTCGTTCCCCGCATGGAACGATGCGCCCCGATAGCTGAGGCGCACCCTGAAGAAAATCGCGGACAATGGCTGGCGTCGTTTCCCGGCTACAGCGCGCTTCACCTTGAGCTCGGATGCGGAAAAGGCCGTTTTACGGCTGATATGGCCGAGCTTAATCCCAATATCTTTTTTGTCGCCGTAGAAAAAGTTCCGGACGCCGTGGTGGTCGGCATGGAACGCGTATTCGACCGCGGCCTTCATAACGTGCGTTTTATAAGCCGGGACGCCGCAGCTCTGGATGAGTTTTTTGCCCCCGGTGAAATTGCCAGGATATATATAAACTTCCCGGATCCCTGGCATAAAGCCAGACAGTACAAGCGCCGGCTGACTGCCCCCGGTTTTCTGAAAACATACGCCGGCCTGCTTTCCCCCGGCGGGGAGATTTGGTTTAAGACCGACAACGTCCCTCTTTTCGCCTGGTCTCAGGAACAGTTTTGCGAAAACGGCTGGACGCTGCGGGAGGTCACAGACGACCTGCACGCCGGCGGATGCCAGGGCATCATGACCGATTATGAAGCAAAATTTCACGCTCAGGGCGTGAAAATCAATCGTTTGGTGGCGGTGAGACCATGAGGCTGATTACGTGGAACGTCAACGGTTTGCGCGCCTGCATCGGCAAGGGATTTGAGGACGTTTTCTGGAATCTTAACGCCGACATGTTCTGCCTTCAGGAGACGAAGCTTCAGGCCGGACAAGTCCGGCTTGACCTTCCCGGATACGAGCAGTTTTGGTGCTGCGCCGAGAAAAAAGGATATTCAGGTACGGCCGTCTTTACCAAAATCCCTCCCCTGTCCGTCTCATACAATCTGGGCATACCCGAGCATGATAATGAAGGGCGCGTCATCACCCTGGAATTTGACAGGTTTTACCTGGTCTGCGTCTATACTCCCAATTCACAGGATGGCCTGAAGCGGCTTTCTTACCGGATGGAATGGGATGACGCGTTCCGGGCGCACCTGATCGCCCTGGACGCAAAAAAGCCCGTGATTACCTGCGGCGACTTGAATGTGGCTCACAAGGAAATAGACCTTAAAAACCCTAAAGCCAACCGCATGAACGCCGGATTTTCGGACGAAGAACGCGGGAAATTCACCGAGCTGCTGGACGCTGGGTTCACAGATACCTTCCGACATCTTTACCCGGACCTCACCGGCGCCTATTCCTGGTGGAGCTACCGCTTTAACGCCAGGGCCAACAACGCGGGCTGGCGCATCGACTATTTCCTCTGCTCGGACAACCTCACCGGGCAAATTGACAAGGCGTATATCTGCCCGGAGATTTATGGCAGCGACCATTGCCCCGTAGGGCTGGATATTGAGCTGTGATGATCGGAAACATTCAACTGACGGGGAAAGTTTTCCTCGCGCCGATGGCCGGAGTCACGGATGCCCCATTCAGGTCCCTGTGCCGGGAGCTGGGGGCCGCCCTTACCTGCACCGAAATGGTCAGCGCAAAAGCCCTTTGTTACGGCGACGCCAAAACCTGCGCGCTGCTTCACGTACCCCCCGGCGACCATCCCGTGGCCGTCCAGATCTTTGGGCACGAGCCGGAATCCATGGCCCGGGGCGCGCAGCTCGCCCTGTCCTCCTCCGGCGCGGACATGATCGACATCAACATGGGCTGTCCCGTGGGCAAGGTCGTAAAAAGCGGAGACGGGGCGGCGCTGATGAAAGATCCGGAGCTGGCCGGAGAAATCATCTCCGCCGTTGCAGCGGCCGTGGATGTGCCCGTCACGGTCAAGTTTCGAAAGGGCTGGGACGGCGGCTGTGTTAACGCCGTGGAATTTGCTAAAACTTGTGAGCGCGCGGGCGCTGCGGCCATCGCCGTCCACGGCAGGACGCGGGTTCAAATGTACGCAGGGCGCGCGGACTGGGATATCATCCGGGATGTTAAACAGGCGGTCGGGATTCCGGTGATCGCAAATGGAGACATCTGGGACGGCGAAGATGCGGCGCGTATCCTGCGCTACACCGGCGCGGACTATTGCATGATCGGACGCGGCTGCTTCGGAGATCCATGGATATTCGCCAGGGCAAACGCCGCCATATCCGGATTACCCATCCCCTTACCGCCTCCACTTGCAGAGCGCATCGACGCCGCGGTGCGCCTGGTGGAGATAGCCGCGGAGCAAAAAGGCGAAAGGCTGGCCTGTACAGAATCCCGAAGCCGACTCACCTGGTACCTGCGCGGAGTCAAAAATGCATCGTACTGGAAGCAGCAGCTGGTACGGGTCTCCACACTGAGCGACGTGCGACGTGCGGCAGAGGGAATAAAAAGAGAACTCGAATAGAAGCGAGATGATGCTATGACCCGCGAGGAAGAACTGGAAATCATCGTTAGAGTCCGCTCGGGGGATACCAACGCCTTCGAAGCTCTTGTGCTCGAACACCAGAAAAAGATATATAATCTTGCCCTGCGCATGCTTGGTAATGAAGAAGACGCCCTTGACATGACCCAGGAGGCTTTCCTGCGGGCATTCAATTCCTTGGACGGATTTCGCGGTGACAGCAAATTTTCCGTCTGGCTCTACCGGCTCTCCTCGAATATCTGTATCGATTTTTTACGCAGCCATGGCAAAAAACAGGCTTCCTCCCTCACGGTTGACGGTCATGACGAACAGCAGGAGGAGCTGGAGCTTCCCGACGAGCGCTTTTCTCCCAACGTCGCCCTCGAAAAAAAAGAAGTGCGCAACGCCGTTTACCGTGGTCTGGAGACCCTCTCCCCGGAATACCGGTGCATCCTGCTCCTGCGCGAAATCGAAGGACTGTCTTATGAAGAAATCGGACGGGCTCTTAAGCTGGAGGCCGGCACAGTAAAATCCCGTATTTTCAGGGCCCGCAAAAAACTTTGCGCCTACCTCGTCAGCGATGGGAACATTCCAGATAACCTCGCGTCAAACGTCGTGAAGGGGGGTGCAAAGGGATGACGAACTGCGACAAATTCAATGAAATGATCAGCCTCATGCTGGACGGAGAGCTGGCGGAGCCTCAAAAGACCGAGCTTGAAGACCATATCGCCGTTTGCCGCCAATGCGCGCGGCTTTACGACGCCTTTGCATCCATTTCTTCCGCCATCGGCGAGGGCTTGGCAGAACCGCCCGAAGCGCTCAGCGCCCGCATCATGGACAGCATCCGCTCCCGGACGCCTCAGCCTCCGGCAGTAAAAAAAGCGTCGCGCGCATGGGGGCGTCTGGCAGCCCTTGCCGCTTGCCTGGCGGTGGCGGTCTTTGCGGCCACCGTATCGGACATTCTCCCTTCATCCGTCGCCCCTTCCGATAAAAACGCCCGGGCCGGCGGCTTGGCATCCGCTGCAGAACAAACCGGCGCCTTATCCGCCGATCCCGTTCAGGATTCGGGAATCGTTTACGGAACCCAGTACGACACCGAAGAGAGCCTGAATACCGACGGAATACAGAAAAATGGCGAGCTTCCGATTGCGCTCCAAGAGTCCCCGCACTTTGAGAATTCTCCGCCCCCCGAAGAAGAAATCCGCGCATCCGATGCGTGCGCTTCCCTTATGGGCATCTCCGCTATTTCCGTATTTGAGGGCGATTTCGAAACCCCCGATCCGGAACCCATCATGACCTTTACGGACGAGGAGTCCCTCAGTATCATCATGGATATGCTGGAGTTTTCTGAAGCCGGGGATGAGATCACGGTTTCCGGCGCCCCCCTCTTCCTCATCGAAATAACCAGGGATGACGGCACCATCTATAATCTCTCCGTTTGGATAGCGGACGGCCGCCTGTGCTGCGTGAGCGATGCCGACGGCATCCTTTATGTGGCTGCCGGCGACGCGGGTGATCTTTTCGCCTTTATCGCCGCCGCCTGACGGTTTTTATCCCCTTCCGCCGCGCTTATGAAAACGCATAAACTGTTCCTGTTGAGGCGATAACAGGGACAAATTTGTGATTTTATTGCTAATCTCTTATTTTTATTGCTTGAAACCATGGAAATGCTGTGTTATAATTATACATTATATTATATAATTGTTCTAATGATATTTGCAAAATGAATCTAGTATGGTGGTAATAACGTGAAACAGGTTAAAGTATCAAATAACGTCATAAGGCGCCTTCCCCGGTATCTTCGCAAGCTTGACGAGCTGAAAACCGCTGGCGTTGATCGTATTTCCTCCGGAGAGCTTGGTCGCCAGATGGGGCTGACCTCATCACAGATCCGTCAGGATTTCAGTTGTTTTGGTGAATTCGGACAGCAGGGCTATGGCTATAATGTCACGGCGCTTCGCGGCGAAATCGCTTCTATTCTCGGGACCAACCGGGATTTTTCCGTTGTGCTTGTCGGCGTGGGCAACATCGGCCGCGCTCTGATCGAAAATTTCTGTTTTGAGCAATATGGGTTTCATATGGTATCGGCGTATGACGTCCGCCCCGAGCTTATTGGGAAGAATATCGGCGGCATAAACATCCAGGATATCAGCGATCTTCCACAGGCTTTCACCAACAACGACGTGGAAGTTGCCGTTTTGTGCGTCCCCAAGAGCATGGCCAGCACCGCCGCTGAAGATCTGGTCCGGTATGGCATACGCGCCATCTGGAATTTCACCAACACGGAACTGAACATTACATCATCCGATGTGATCGTAGAAAATATCCATTTTTCCGATAGCCTTCTTGCGCTGGGCTATTATCTTGCGGAAAGCATCGATCAAAAAAACATTGATGATGCGAGGGCTAAGAAATAAGGAGCCTAATGTGCTGAAAAATCGTATTTTTGCCCTGATATTGGTTCTGCTTTTGTTTACCGGAGCAACCCCGGCCTTTGCAGGAGAAGCCGGCGGACCGAACGATCCCCTGGTTTCGCTCAGCTATGCCAAAACCTGGGCACAAACAGTTTTAGACAGCGCCGTACCCTCCATATCCGCGACCCTCAACCCTTTTTATAAGAAGGCTGCCGCGAACGCGGTTGCCTCCCTGTCTGCCGGTGCCGGCAGCTCTTT
>ENA-UOOR01003259-UOOR01003259.1-fermentation-metagenome-genome-assembly--contig:-NODE-3259-length-14663-cov-5.458037_pt1 | contig 14663 bp, 13 predicted proteins | sample MGYA00245780_ERZ724029 | MGnify/ENA primary metagenome ERZ724029 (study PRJEB28704, sample SAMN03018315) | fermentation metagenome | biome: anthropogenic terrestrial biome; feature: soil; material... | reverse complement strand
GTTGTTGAACTAAGGCGATATTTGCACAAGCATCCGGAGCTTAGTGAAAATGAATACAACACAAGCAAAAAAATACAGGAAGAGCTAAAAAAAATTGGCATAGAATATGTTGTATATCAGGGCACAAATGCCATTGTAGGGCTGATTAAGGGAGAAAAGGACGGAAAAACAGTAGCCCTCAGGGCGGATATGGATGCACTTCCCATAAATGAAGAAAATGATGTTCCATATAAGTCTGAAAATGAAGGTGTCATGCATGCGTGCGGTCACGATGGGCATACTGCAATTTTGCTGGGAACTGCAAGGGTTCTGTATAGCATCAGGGATAAACTTCACGGAAATGTAAAACTTCTGTTTCAGCCTGCAGAGGAAACAATAGGGGGAGCAGAAGCAATGATAGCAAATGGTTGTATGGAAAACCCGAAGGTAAGCTATGTTTTTGGGCTTCATATGGATCCGGACATAGAATGTGGAACTATACGGTCAAGGGTTGGAGCGCTTAATGCAAATGGGGATGATATTGAAATAACTGTTAAGGGGAAAAAATCTCATGGAGCAACTCCGGAGCTTGGAATAGACGCAATATATGTGGCCTCCAACATAGTTGTAAGCCTTCAGTCCATCATAAGCAGACGAATAAGTCCCTTTGATAATGCGGTTATGACAATCGGTAAAATACAAGGAGGAACTGCGAACAACGTGGTTGCAGACAGGGTATCCATGTATATGATGCTGAGGACTACGGATTTTACCGTAAGGGATAATCTAAAAGATTGGATTGAAAAAAACAGCAGGTTAACTGCAGAAGCAAACGGTGCAGAATGTGATGTAAAGTTTACCCCAAGCTATATAGCGTCAATAAATGATAAGGAATGCATAGAGATAGTAGAAAATGTTTCAAATGAATTTTTGGGGGATAATTCATATTACAATGTTGAGCATCCATTTCTGGGGCTCGAAGATTTTTCATATTTCTTGACAAAGGCAAAGGGTGCATTCTACCAATTGGGATGTGGAAATAAGAAAAAAGGAATAACAAGTTCAACTCATACCTCAACCTTTGATATGGATGAAGATTCACTTGTTAACGGAATGATGATGCAGGCGGGGATTGTATATAAATTAATAGGAGAAAAATAAAGATGAACATTGACAGAGAAAATGGACTTAACGCTATATATGGAGGTTTGCTCTTAGGAGGAGGCGGTGGCGGCATATTGTCCGAAGGAATTAAAATTCTTGACCAGGTGGTAAAACTTGGCGGAATAGAACTGCACTCCATAGATGAGATGGATAATGATTCCATAGTGGCAACAGCGTCATTAGTTGGATCGCCATCCTCAAAAGACAAGTTTGTTGGAGCTGGTCACTACAAAAGAGTTTATGAATTATTTGGGAGTATTTATGATAAGGCAGTAAAGGGAATTATTACAAATGAACTTGGAGCCCAGTCGGTTACAAACGGATGGATGCTTTCTGCAATGACGGGCATTCCTTTTATAGATGCACCATGTAATGGCCGTGCACATCCTACAGGATCAATGGGAAGTCTTGGACTTTCCCGCAGCAAAAATTATGTATCCGTGCAGGTATGTGCCGGAGGAAAAGGAGATAGTGAAATAGAAGTAACTGCAAAAGGTACTTTGGCAGGTGCCTCGAAAATAATACGAAATTCTGCTGTTGCTGCAGGAGGATTTGTTACGGTTCTGCGAAATCCTGTCAGTGCAGGATATGTTAAAGAGCAGGCGGCTGTGGGAGCTATTGAAGCTGCAATAAAAATCGGCGGTATACTCAGAGCAGATGAAAATAATATCCAAAAGACCATCAGTGACCTGATGAACTGCATAGGACTTGAAGTTTTATGTGAAGGTGTTCTGACAGATGTTATTCTTAACAGCAGAGGTGGTTTTGATGTGGGCGAATGTGTGATTAAATCAAAGGACAGTATCTACAACGTAAGTATTATGAATGAATACATGACAGCAGAAAAAAATGGGGTAAGGATTGCAACGTTTCCTGATTTGATAGCCATATTTGACAAAAAGACAGCTCTTCCTGTCATAAGTGCTGAAGTTGTCGGAGGTACGGAGGTCGTTCTTGCTAAGATACCCTCTGACAGACTTATATTAGGAAGCAGTATGTCTGATATAGAATTGTTTAAAGAAGTTGAGCCAACCCTTGAAAAAAATCTGACAGACTATGCTTTCGGTGAAGGTAGGGAAGGAAATTAACAAATGCTTGAAACAATAAAAAAAATAAAGACAGGGTTTATCACGATAGGACAGTCACCTCGTCCATATATAATGGACGCTATAGCACCAACACTTGAACGTTCCTTTGATATTATAGAGGATGGGGCATTGAACGGATATACCTACGATGAAATTTTAAAAGAATTTCCGTTTAAAAAGGGCAGCGATTTTTTTGTTACCGAGCTATCTGACGGTACCGAAGTTCACATTAATCTCGAACACATCAAACCATTGGTGCAAAAATCCATTGACAGGCTTGAAAATAAAGGAGCTAAAATTATTGTGCTCATGTGTACAGGTGAAATGGGAGGCTTTAAAAGTAATGTACTTTTTGTAGAAAGCAGTGAAATTATAAAAAGTGTTGCTGCTGCTTTGGGCAAAAATAAAAAAGTTGGCGTTCTTATACCGGATGAGAATCAAAGGGAACAAATGGAAAAGAGATGGAGAGAAACTGATATAGATGCTGAAATTTGCGCTCTTTCACCATACATAAGTTTTGAAGAGGCAGAGGAGAAAGTAACAAACTTTAGAGACAGAAACTGGGATATGGCAGTGCTTGACTGCATGGGCTACACAAAGGAGCTGAAACAGGCTATTTCGGATAAACTGAATATAAGAGTACTGCTTTCCCGTTCAGTGGTGGCTTCGGTTATTTCGGAGTTAAGCTGAATAAACTGAATATCAATATTATGATTAAAAATAATAAAACCGTCCAGGTTGTCAATTTATATACCTGAGACGGTTTTGCCAATATACCTTATCCGATAGAACTTATATGGTTATCTTAGCCCACTTTCCGGTTAAAAATCTTGAGTAGTTTATTATCAGTCTCAAGGCCTGGTCTGTTGCAAAAGCAAACCATGCTCCTATAAGGCCAAGTCCGAAGGGGTAGCAGAAAAGCCATGTCGCCCCCGGTCTTACCAGTCCTATGCTGAAAAATGATGTGTTTGCAACAAACTTTGTATCTCCTGCTCCTCTGAGAATTCCTGAAACAACTACATTAGATGCCTGAATTGGTGCCATTGCAGCTATGGTAAGCATAATTCCTGATGCTGCAGTTATAACGGCCTGATCATTTGTGTACAGGGCAACAAAGAAACTCCTGCCGAAAATGAATGCCATGATAAATACAACTCCCACAGTTAATGCCATTCTTTGAAGGGTTTTGCCATAGATGGTCGCCATATCAGGCCTTTTTGCTCCCAGGTTTTGACCCACAAGAGCTGAAGCGGCTATACCCAGACCGTCTCCGAATGAAAAGGAAATACTCATCAGGTTCATGCATATCTGGTGAGTGGCAAATGCTACGGTACCAAGCCCGGCAATCAGCTTGTTTGTGGTGAAGAATCCTATACGCATGAATACCTGTTCCACAAATGCGCTGCCGCTTATGTTAAATATTGTCATAATAGTATGCTTTTCCGGCTTCCAGCTTTGCTTTCTTTTTAATTGCAGGAATCCGTCAGTTATAGTAATTGATTTAAGAGAAAGTAAAAACCCTACAAAGTTTCCTATGGCTGTTGAAATAGCATCTCCCGGGACTCCAAGAGCAGGAAAGCCAAAACGGCCTGTAATAATCACATAGTCCAGGGCAAGATTTACTATATTTGCAACTACATTGGTTCTCAAAGAAATTTTAGTGTTGCCTACACCCCTTTGAGCGGCATTAATTGTAAGACCAAGGGATGTGAAAAAATTTCCTATACATATAATTTTAAAATATATTACTGCATTTTCTACTATTTCATCCTGGGCTCCTGCGAATACGATTATAGGCTTTGCAAAGGCTATTCCTGCTACAGTTAGTGCAAGGGACAGTATTCCGCTTATCATCAGAGATTGACGAAGGGTATTATTTGCAGCCTCTCTGTCATCCTCGCCCTTTCTTCTTGCCACAACAGCTGTGACTCCTATATTAAGTGAAAATATTACTGCTAACAATATCAGCCTCGGCTGGTTGGTAATTCCTACAGCAGATATGGCTGCCGCTCCTAAAACTCCTACCATTATCAGGTCAGCTGAAGATATTAATTGAACAAGCACTGATTCCAGTGCAGATGGCCATGCAATTGCCATAGCTGTTTTATAAATCTCCTGATCAGAAGGTATTTCTCCCACAATGTTTTCAGGCTTGACCATGTATTGCGCTGAGTATACCCTTTTAAAAAAATTTGACATGAATATTCATTCCTTTCCTTGTTACAAATCAGACCGGTAAACATATTATACCAATTCATATTGAATAGTTTTATTGAAGTGAATTGGTATGCTGATCCTATGTTGCGGACAAATATCTATCCGAATTTTAAAATTGAAACAGTTACAATACATTATAATGCCAATGAACCGGACTGTTCTTAAAATTTATGTAGAATGAAAGATTTTACCTTTCATGAAAATATTTTGACTATGTAGTTATACCACAAAACCTTTCAGATTTAAAGAGGGCTTCACGAAAATTTCACTATAGCATAATATATAACCGTGATACTTAATAGGGAGGAACAATATGGGATTGAAATATACTATACTTGCCGGAGACAAGAGAAGCCTGGAGCTTGGTAATTTGCTGATGAAGGATGGAAATGATGTTTGCATCTATGGATTTGAGAGGCTGGAGGAGTATAAATACGGACAGTTGAGCCTGAATGAAGCGATAGAATATGCTGATGTTATTATAGGACCACTGCCATTTTCCACAGACAATGTAAATGTGAATGCTCCATTTACAAATCAGATAATTAAAACAGATACAGTATTTGACATGATGTCTGAAAAACAAGTTATTATTGGGGGAAAATTCAGCGCAGAACATGAAAAAGAACTAAAGAATAAAAACCTTAAATCAGCGGATTATTTCAAAAGAGAGGAAATGCAGGCTTTAAATGCAGTACCCACAGCAGAAGGAGCTATTAGGATTGCAATGGAAGAAACACCGTTTACTATTCATAATTCCAATGTTCTAATTTTAGGCTATGGCAGAATCGGAAAGACCTTATCCAGGATGCTTTACGGAATTGGAGCAAATGTGCATGTGGAAGCAAGAAGCTTCAGTGATTTGGCCTGGATAAAAAATAACAGATATACACCTGTATACTTAAAAGAATTAAGAACGTACTTGCCTGAAATGAACATTGTTTTTAATACTGTACCTGAGATAATATTAAATAAGGAACTGTTAGGAAGCATTGACAGTAGCTGTCTGGTAATTGATTTGGCTTCAGAACCGGGAGGGATTGATCTGGAAGCTGCTGAGGAATTACGTATAAAAACCGTAAGAGCTGCAGGACTTCCTGGAAAAGTGGCTCCGTTAACTGCCGCTATTATCATTAAGGACACGATTTATAATATTATAGAGGAGTTGAAAGCATAATTATGTCAGTAAAAGGATTAAGAATAGGTTTTGCCCTTACAGGTTCATCCTGTAACTTCAGCAACATATTCCCGGTAATTGAGGATTTAGCCAAGAAAGGTGCTGATATTTATCCAATAATATCACATGCGGCGGATACTTTTGATACAAGATTTGGCACAGCAGAAGAGTGGAAGAATAAATTAACAATGATTACAGGAAAAGACTTAATCAGAACAATAGCTGAAGCAGAACCTGTGGGACCAAAATTGAAGCTTGATGCACTGGTAGTTGCTCCGTGTACGGGTAATACCCTGGCAAAGCTTGCAAACGGAATAACAGATACGTCAGTAACCATGGCATGCAAAGCTCATTTAAGAAATCAAAAGCCCCTGATTCTGGCTGTAGCAACTAACGATGGTTTGGGAACCAATGCTAAGAATATAGGGCTGTTATTAAATACAAAAAATATTTACTTAGTGCCCCTTGGTCAGGATGATGCCATTAACAAACCAAACTCACTGATAGCCAAGTTTGATAAGATTGAAGAAACAATTGAAGCAGCAATACTTGGTAAACAGTTTCAACCATTACTGGTGTAACATACAGCATGGCAGAGCTCTTAGTTCTGCCATGCTGTATATTATTTGATAAAATTCAAATATAATTCCTGTAAAAACTCAGCAATATTTTCATTTTTCACAACTATGGAAGCACTGTTGTCGGAATACGACCGGTTAACTGTATATTTCTGTTCATTCAATAAAAACCTTTCCAGTTTTTTTATAATTTCATCTCTGTAATTAACATTGAAAATAACGGATATTACATATTCATTTTCCTGAATTTTTAGTCCAGCACCTGTTATTTTTAAACTGCTTTTATCCCGGGATATAGTTGTACCCGGTTCACCTGCAAAGGTTGAAAGGATTCTTATGGGTATATTATACTGTTTTCCAAGCAAAATCGCATCTGGATGAATTACAGTTGCTCCGGCAATTGACAATCTGTACATATCATCATAGGAAATTTTGTCAATGTAATTGGTATCTGGAACAAACTTTGGATCTATAACAGCGACGCCGGGAACATCAGTGAATATATCTACCCTTTCGGCGTTCAGGGCTCCTCCCAGTGCAACAGCAGTTGTGTCACTTCCCCCTCTGCCAAGGGTGGTTATCTCTAAATCCTTTGTGGCGCCCTGGAAACCTGCAATGACAGGAATTATGCCTTTTTCCAGACAATCCTGAATTTTTTTTGTATTAGTGCCTATTATTTTAGCCGAATTAAAGTTGTTATCTGTAATTATTCCTGCCTGAAGTCCGGTGAATGCTTCAGATGATAAGCCTTCGCTTTCCAGCAGATGAGAGACCATTGCTGCAGAAATTGTTTCACCCACCGACATAATCATGTCTTTTTTCTTTGGATCAATTTCGGAACTTATATTTATAAGCTGATTAATAAGAGTATCCGTTGCGTAAGGATCTCCGTTCCTGCCCATAGCCGATACAACCACAACAATCCTGCTGCCGGTCCGTGCTTCTTCTTTTACTCTTTTAAGAAAATCACTTTGTTTATTTAAATTTCTCAGGGAAGTTCCTCCGAATTTTTGAATTACTATTCTCATTATTACCTCCTTATATCGTTATGAATTATTATTCTGCAAAGGTTATACTTTCTGGTTTCTGTGGCATGGTAATAGACTGATGTTTTTATTTTATTCAAATGTCCGTTTTTTGTTAGCAAATTACGCTGTATTTCATAAGATGGATTATAATATTTTTGGAGGGAAAACTGATATGGTTCAATGGGGAAGGTTAATAACCGCCATGGTAACACCATTTGATGAAAATTTAGATGTTAATTTTGATGCTGCTGTTTCGCTGGCAGTTAAATTAGTTAACGAAGGAAATACCGCCCTGGTTATAACAGGAACTACCGGGGAAGCACCAACTCTGACAGATGAAGAAAAAACCGACTTATACAAGGCAGTAAAAAAGGCTGTTGATGTTCCTGTAATTGCAGGAGTGGGAACAAATAGTACGAAGTCTACCATAGAAAACATAAGGAAAGCACAAGAATCCGGGGTTGACGGACTGCTGGCAGTCACTCCATATTACAATAAGCCTGACCAGGATTCTTTGTATTGTCACTTTAAGGAGGTTGCGGCTTCCACTGATTTGCCTGTTATGCTTTACAATGTGCCCGGCAGAACCGGCTGCAACTTATTGCCTGAAACAGTTGAAAAACTTGCTCAGATAGATAATATTGCAGCTTTAAAAGAAGCAGGCGGAAATATAGTTCAGTTTACTGATATAATCAGACGTGTACCGGAGGATTTTTTAGTTTATTCCGGTGATGATTCAATGCTGCTTCCTGCAATGGCTACAGGCTGTTATGGAATAGTCAGCGTGGCATCCCATATTGTAAGCCCCGAAATGAAAGAAATGATAGATGCCTTTGTATCGGGAAATAATGAAAAGGCAAAAGAAATAAATCTTAAACTCTTTAACATCTTCAGGGATCTATTTATAGTTTCAAACCCCGTACCGGTAAAGTCGGCATTAAATATGACAGGTGTTCGTGCAGGCGGAGTAAGACTTCCATTAACCGTGGCAGGGGAAAAGGTATTAAATGTTCTAAAAGAAGATTTAAAGGAATTAGGAAAGATTTAGGCTTATTATCATTGCCAAATTGATTTAAGAACTGCATGCCTGATAATATGAATGAAAAGACATCGGGAACTGTTTTAATGTCAGACGCTTTCTCTGCCGGTAAGAACAGTTTCTGATGTCGGTGATTTCCAATTGACTGTGGATAGTAACTTGCCTCTTCCAAGGTTAAGGAAATCAGATTTATATCTTGATTTTATTTTCTTCGGCGTATACACTTAAAGTAATAGAGATACTAAAGCATAGCAGTAAAAGGAGTGATATTTCATGTATCAGATTATGGTGGTTGAAGATGATGAGGTTATTCAGGAGGAGCTGTCGGTTCTTTTGGAAGGTAATGGTTATGAGGTAGTACTTACCAGGGATTTTATTAATGTCATCGGGGAGGTAAAGAAATATAATCCACATTTGATTTTGCTGGATATTAACTTGCCCGGGCAGGACGGATTTAAAATCTGTTCAGGTATACGTACATTTTCCGGTGCTCCAATTATATTTGTCACAAGTCGTAACACGGATATGGACGAGCTGAAAAGCATCATGCTTGGAGGAGACGATTTTATCACAAAGCCGTATAATACCCCAATTTTGTTGGCTCGCATTGCATCACTGCTGAAACGGTCATATGGACTGCAACATACAGAAGTAGTGACCTGTCATGAAGTAACTTTGCATATTGAGAAGGGTGAAGTTGAATATCGGGGACATTCGGCAGAACTAACAAAAAATGAATTGAAGATCATGGCATATCTTTTTCGCCATGAGGGAAAAATAGTTTCCCGTGCGGATTTGACAGAATATCTCTGGGACAGTCAGCTTTATGTGGATGACAATGCTCTAAGTGTAAATATAACGAGAATACGAGAAAAATTAAAGCAAGTTGGTGTAACAGATTTTATCCGGACAAAACACGGACAGGGATATTTGATATGAGTTATAAAGATTATTTAAAAGATCAGTTCCCTGCCGTTATAACAAATACTTTGTCCATGCTTTTATGCGCGGCTTTCCTGCTGACAGCCCATATTAATGGAAGTATTATTCTAATTCTGCTTATTGGCTGGTCTCTTATTGCTGCAGGCTATATTAATATACGTTTCTTTTACCGAAAAAAGTATTTTTCAGAGCTTCTTATACAGTTAGAGCAGTTAGATAAAAAATATCTGATTTCTGAGGTTATGAATCGTCCCGTACGGTCAGAGGATAAAATTTACTATTATATTTTAAGGGCTGCAAATAAATCCATGACAGAGCAGGTATCGGAATCCAAAAGAGAGCGTAGGGAGTACAAGGAATATATTGAGCAATGGATACATGATGTCAAAACACCTATTTCTGCAATGAAACTCTTATGTGAAAACAATATATCCGACACTACGAGGAAACTGATGGCAGAGCTGGAAAAAGTAAGTCACTACACGGATCAGGCACTTTATTATGCCAGAAGTGAAAACGTTGAAAAGGATTATCTGATAAAAGAAGTTTCACTTTCTGAAATGATACATGCAGCTGTTGCAGAGAATAAGCAGCTTCTCCTTCAGAACCATGTTGCGGTAGAGGTAAGAAATTGTGAATACACTGTTTTTACTGATGAAAAATGGATTGGGTTTATCCTTAACCAGCTAATTGCAAATGCGGTGAAATACAGCAAGAAGGAGCCAAAGATTATTTTTGAGGCGGATTCCGGAAAGGGTCAGATTGCCCTGAAGATTCTTGATAACGGCATTGGAATATCAGATAGTGATCTTCCGCGCATTTTCGATACCGTTTCAATGTTCTTCGCAAGCTTGGAGTGGAGGAGGAACATATAAACAGTCTTGTATTAAAACAGTTAAGTTTCTGGTTTGGTTTACCGGTTTGTGTAGCTGTGATCGCTGCTGTAGCCTTCGTCTGGTATTTTTTTAATGCAATTTCAGCACAGATTTCTGCATATGTTGGTGTTGAGGCATTGACGCTGCAAATTTCCTATATCTCGGTAATTATTTTGATATTGTTTGTCTGCTATTTTGTAATAACCAGGATGCTGTTTCTTCTAACCATACAAAAGGAGGGATAAGAGTGTTGTATTTATTCAGGGTACTTTTGGCAGGTGCAGAAAAAGCAAAACCGGCAAAACCAGTAGAGTGGAGAAAGGGAGAACGAAACGAATATTTTATTTGCTGTTAATGGATTTACGGACGGGCTGACAGAACATACTATATAAATAATATTAACAACACAACCCCGCTGAGATAAATAGAGAGGTTGTGTTGTTATACTGTCTTATATGTTTATTGTATTGACAAAGTTAATGCATTGGGGTATAATTTATCCAATTAGTATTATAAATCATACTTAACATACTAAAAGGAATGCCATTTATGATATTAAAAAATATAAGTGGAAAGTTTATTACTGAAAAAATGAAAAAAGAATATTCTAAAAAAAACGAAGATTTTTTTATAGAATTTGCCAAGACAATCAGACCTGTAAGGAGGAACAATGATGGCAAAGGTTCAAAACACAGATATTTATAAGCCTGGTAGAAAACATTATTTAGACAATATCCGTTGGGTAACGGTGGTTCTGGTACTGATTTATCATATATTTTACTTGTACAATACAGTAGGCGTACCTTTTCCGATTGCCGAAGATGCTGGAATACGTGCATTTGATACTTTTTCTTATATTGTCTATCCATGGTTTATGGTAATTCTTTTCTTAATATCAGGTATAAGTTCCAGGTATGCGCTGCGAAAACAAACTAACCGGGAATTTCTGAAAAACAAAGTGACAAAACTTCTGATTCCTTCAACTCTTGGATTATTTGTTTATCACTGGATTTCCGGTTATCTGAATGTTAAATTCGGCGGCGGTCTTGCTTATATTCCCAGATTTATTCGTTATCCTGTATTTGTCATGGCCGGAATCGGACCTCTATGGTTTATCCAAATGCTGTTTTTGTTTTCTGTATTATTGGTGGTGCTTAGAAATATTGACAAGGAAGACAAGGTATGGGCATTTTGCGGGAAAATCAATATTGTAATGATTGTGTTATTAGTTTTTTTAATCTGGGGAGCAGCGCAGGTATTAAATCTGCCTGTTCTGTCAACCTATCGCTTCGGCATCTATGGTGCTGCTTACTTGATAGGCTACTTTGTTTTTTCTCATGATGAAGTCCAGAATTCCATCGAAAAGATCCATATTTTGATGCTGATTGCCGCAATAATTCTTGGTGTTGCTTTTACGGTTCGCTACTTTGGCGTAAGCTACAGTTCCGAGGAATGCCTGAAGAGTTTTTTAACCAATTGTTATTTATGGGCTGCTGTTCTCGCAATCCTTGGCTGCGGAAAAGCCTGGTTCAATAATACATCTGCCTTTGCCTCCTATATGACGAAATCCAGTTTTGGTTTTTACGTGGTGCATTACTTAGTTGCACAGTTGACCTGTTACTTGGTTTACTATTACGGTAATTTTCCAAGGGCAATAAACTACTTTTTGGCATTAGCAATTGAGCTGACATGCACTGTACTAATTTATGAATTGTTAAAGAGAGTTCCGGTGATTCGATATCTTGTGCTTGGCATTAAAGCTAATAATCAATAGTTAATCTAAGAAGCAGTATTATGAACGTTCGGTTAACTTAATACTGGCATATATCCGTTAAATGTTCCGGAAAAATATAACTACCCTGCAAAGGGAGGCTTTGTTAATATAAATATGGAATTATTATATCTATTGACAGTTAAATATTTGTAGAGTATTGTTAGTGTAACATGAATAACTTATAATACAAGTATAACTGAAATGAAAATATAAACAGATCAAAGGAGACAAGAAAGTGAAGGAAAACAATATAGATAAACCGAAAGAAAAGATAGAAGGAAAATACATGAGTTCTGTTAAGGTTGGTTCAAAAGGTCAAATCGTTATCCCAAAGGAGGCACGAGAATTATTTAATATTGAACCGGGAGATACACTTGTTTTATTGGCAGATGTTGAACGTGGAATAGCTATACAAAAGTTTGATATGTTTCAGAAACTTTCAGACCAGGCATTTGGCAAGAACAGAATTTGATTTTGTCATCGTTATAAAATATATATCAGACATGAGAAATGACCAAACAAATTGCCATAATTATAATTGTTGTTATTTCTAAAGTTTATTCTTTGGACGCATTAATTGACAGTGATAATAACAGACAATCCGCCCTAAGCAAAATTAAAGGCTTAGGGCGGATTTTTTGTGTTCATAAAAATATTAGAGGCATTACCATGCAGAAAAACTATGATTTTTAAAAGACAGAAAAAGAAATGCAGAGTTTTTGGGAAGAAAACTCTATCTACAGCTTTGATAACGAAAGCCAAAAAGAAATATACTCTATTGAAAGGATAATGTTGCTAAAGTATATAAAAAGTAGTATTATTATAAAAATCAAATAATTATGGTGAAGTATTCACATAATATAAAGAAAATATAATATTTTTGGAGGGTTATATGGAGAAGAATCCTAATACTTCTCACTTTAAAATACTTCAGCAGCAGGAAATAGACGGGGCGGCCTTATATCGTAAAATTGCCATGCTTACAAAAAATGAAAATGAGAGAGAAACGCTGCTTGCCATATCTGATGACGAATATAAGCATGCAGCTATATTTGAAAAGTATTCCGGCTGTAAACTGGAGGCTCGACGCTTTCGTTTGTTTTGCTATACGTTGGCTGCACGTATACTTGGATATACTTTTGTGATTAAGTTGCTGGAGCGTGGAGAGGAGCTTGGAATCAAGGCTTATGAAAATCAGATTACTCAGATTCCTGAATTAAAACAAATACTGGATGAAGAGGAAGTCCATGAGCAGGAGCTCTTAGATATGCTGGATGAGGAGCGCTTACACTATGTGGGAGATATGGTGCTGGGCATGAATGATGCCCTGGTAGAGCTTACCGGTGCTCTTGCAGGATATACATTTGCAATGCAGAATACACATGTCATAGCTATGGCAGGACTTATCACGGGAATTTCAGCAACACTTTCCATGGCTGCTTCAGGGTATCTTTCATCTCGCGAGGCAGGGCAAAAAAATGCAGCCAAGTCTGCAGCCTATACTGGCATTGCCTACCTGGTTACTGTCGCATTGCTGATTATCCCTCACTTGCTTTCGCCTGTTGACAGATATTTCAGGGCATTGATAATAACCCTGCTGATAGCCGTTGCTATAATTGCACTATTTAATTTTTATATTTCTGTAGCGAAAAGCAGACCGTTTAAACGCAACTTTTTCATAATGTCAGGCATAAGCCTTGGCGTAGCGGTGATTTCCTTTGCCGTTGGTGTTATTGTGAAAAATGTTTTAGGTATAGACCTGTAGATTCTAAGAATTGTTATCAAATAAAAAGTATTACGAGCATTAAATCTAAGTCGATATAAATTAAACTGTTCAAAATATCTTTAATGAAGTGAAGCAGGAGAAGTGGAAATAATAATTTACTGCTCCTGTTTCTATACGCCTTCTCCGTTAAATTCGGGAATAAAGCTTTTAGACTGGGTTCCGCCTTCCTGGATAAATCCGTTTTCTATTCCCAATCCAATGGCATAGTCCACCAGCTCATCATACTCGGCATCTGTAATTTTTCTGTTAATTTCCGGATATGCGGCAACATGGGGAAGAGGTGTGTATTGATTCATTATACTTATATAAATTTTATCTCCGAATGTTTCATATAAATATTTTATTATGTTTTTTGAATCTTCCAAATATCCAGGCAGCATCATGTGACGTACAATTACACCCCTTGTCATTATGCCGTTTGAATCGAATTCAGGCTTCGGAGCCTGCCTGGTCATTTCATTTATGGCAGTTGACGCATACAAAAAATAATCCCTGCAATTTGAATATCTCTGTGAGATACTTCCATCCATGTATTTCAAATCTGGCAGGTAGACATCAACAATTCCGTCTAATAGCTGTATTATTTCTGACTTTTCATATCCGCCTGTATTATAGACAATGGGTATGCAAAATCCGTTTTTTCTGCTTAAATTAACGGCATCAATAATTTGAGGTATGAAATGTCCAGGGGTTACAAGGTTAATGTTGTGTGCCCCTTTGTTCTGCAATTCAATAAATATTTCTCCAAGCCTTTCGGGAGTGATGATTTTTCCCGCCTTACCTGCTGCAATATTGTGATTTTGACAGTAGACACATCCTAAAGAGCAGCCGCTGAAAAAAACCGTACCAGAACCATTTGTTCCAGAAATGCAGGGCTCCTCCCACATGTGAAGAGCAGCCCTGGCAACAATTAGTTCATTAGTCTGACCGCAGTATCCTTTTTTTCCTTTAATTCTGTCAGTGTGGCAATTCCTGGGGCACAATGTGCAATTATTCAATAATATTTTATTATCTGT
>ENA-UOOR01003255-UOOR01003255.1-fermentation-metagenome-genome-assembly--contig:-NODE-3255-length-14696-cov-14.493067_pt1 | contig 14696 bp, 18 predicted proteins | sample MGYA00245780_ERZ724029 | MGnify/ENA primary metagenome ERZ724029 (study PRJEB28704, sample SAMN03018315) | fermentation metagenome | biome: anthropogenic terrestrial biome; feature: soil... | reverse complement strand
TGGATTTTTCTGTACCTGTTCCTTTCTGAATGACAAGCCGATTCCGCACGCTAAAAGCTGCCGGAAGCTCCGCCGCCGTCGGACGAGCCGCCTCCACCGTTGAAACCGCCAAATCCACCGCTTCCGCCACCGAAGGAGGAATCTCCACCGCCGAAATCATTGAAACCGCCAAAGCGGCCAAGCCAGGTAAAGCCGCGAAATCCACCGCCGAAAGAGCGGGGACCGCCGTGGAATTTCCGTGAAAACAGGAGCAGCAAAATCACAGCAATAATAATTCCCGGCACGGCATTTCGACTGTGACCGTTTCTATCCTGAGCACTCTGGCTTTCCGGTGCTGAAACAGCAGAAGGCTGAATTCCCAATTTCTTAAGCGTGTTCACATAAATTTGCCGCACACCAGCATCAAAATTATTCTGTTTTAAATAGGGAACACCTGTATCCAGCAAATCCTTGCTGTCAATATCTGTAATCTCCCCCTGCAGGCCATTTCCTACTTCAATTTTATCCTTGCGGTCCTTTTGAGAAATCAAAAACAGGATTCCTTTATCTGTTGTTTTATCGCCAATACCCCATTGGTTAAAAAGCGCATTTGCGTAATCTTCAACACTCTCGCCGTTCAGATTTTCGACCGTGACAACAACAAACTGAATGCCCTTTTCCGACTCCAGCTGTTTGCTTTCCGCATTAATCTGCTGCTTTGTGTTCTCGGAAAGGATACCGGCAAAATCGTTGGCATACTCATGAGTGGCGTTGGGAACTTTGATATTTTCCGCCATCGCTGAAACTGCCCCGACAGCAAACACTGCCGCACACAGCAACGTACAAACAACTGCCTTGCATATTTTTTTCATAATTTCTCCTGTCAAAGATGTCATTTAGATGAAGAGGAACTGAAATCGACCTTTGGCACCTGCTTTGCCGAACTGTCTGCCTGAAACAGTTCTGCTCCCTGAAACCCCGCAATACCTGCCACAATATTTGTGGGGAATTTTTCAAGATCTGCATTGTAGTTTCCGGCTACCGTGTTATACTTTCCACGAGTTTGACGAATTCGGTTTTCCGTACCCTCCAGTTCTACTGCTAAATCACGGAACTGGCTGCTGGACTGGACCTGTGGATACTGTTCTGCCACCACAAGCAGACGGCTCAACGCACTGTCCAGTTGGGTATTCGCTGTATCTTTGTCTTTTACGGTGCTGGCACCGGCCATTTTTGCCCGTGCATTGGCAATATCATCGTAAATACTTTTTTCAATATTGGCAGAGCCTTTTACAGTATTCACAAGATTAGGAATCAGGTCATTCCTCCGCTGCAGCTCTGTATCAATCTGCGCCATCTGGGTTTTCACATTCTGACGTTTGGAGACAAGACTATTGTAAGTGCCAATTGATGCGAAAACAATCACAGCAAGGATTACCAGAATAAGGATCCCCATAATGCCGCCTGTGCTGAGACGGCGGCGCTGAGGTTTTGTATTGTAAACCGGCATACCATTCTGACTGTTTCTATAATTTTCGTTCATGATGATTCCTCCAGTCTGAAAAGCCTGAAGAAGCAAAACTGCTTCTTACACAATAAAAAAAGAAAAGCGAATGTCACAGCTCTTTAAAACTGCATGTTAACATCATAGCATAAAAGCGCCGGCCAAACAACAAACTAAAAAAGTTTCTGCCTTCCAGAATATTTTTTCTGGAGAGCAGAAACTTTTTTGTAACAGAAAGGGCTAATTTAATTTCCATCCTCAATACTGATCTCATCAAATTTTTCCGTTAGATCTTTAATATTTAACTGGGATTTTTCCGTTCCCGTAATATCCAGAACCATTTGCCCGCGGTGCATCATGATAAGCCTGTCACCGTATTGAACGGCAAATTTCAAGTTATGCGTTACCATTAGGGTAGTGATATTCTTTTCCTCTACAATATGGCGGGTAAGCTCCATGACATTTTCACTGGAACGGGGGTCTAAAGCAGCCGTGTGTTCATCCAGAATCAGCAAATCGATTGGTGTCATGGTCGCAATCAAAAGCGCCAGCGCCTGCCGCTGACCGCCTGATAAGCTGCCAACCTGAATCCCCAGCTTATCTTCCAGCCCCATATGCAGCTGAGCAAGCTGCTCCTGATAATGTGCAGTCCTTCTGCGGTTCACCCCGGGCTGCAGCAGAAAGCTGCCGCCTTTATTATCGGCCAATGCCATATTCTCCAGAATAGTCAGGGCGGGGCATGTACCGGCAGCCGGATTTTGAAAAACACGGCCGATAAATTTGCTGCGCCTATGTTCCTTCATTTTTGTAATCTCACGGTTTTTGAGAAAAATCTTTCCGGAATCAGCTGGCAGACTGCCGCACAGCAGGTTGAGAATCGTCGTTTTTCCGGAACCGTTGCTGCCCACAACGGCAACAAAACTCCCCTTCTGAATCTGCAGGTTAAAATCTTGAAACAGAACAACTTCGTTAACAGAACTGGGATTAAAAGTTTTATCGATATGTTCCATGCGCACCATTGGTTCAGATTGTGGTGCGGTTAACTGCTGTGCCATTGTGCGTCCCCCTTCCCGATGCAATCCGGCTGGCCACCAATGCAATGATAAAGATGATCGACATGAGCATCTTCAAATAGCTTGTGTCCAAACCCATCTGCATGGCCGCTGTCAAACATGCACGGTACAGAATCATGCCGATAATTGCCGTAAGGGTTGGCTTTATCCAGCGGATACGGCCAAGCAGTGCCTCTCCGATAATAACTGCTGCTAAGGACATGACAACCATACCGGTGCCAGAAGCGATATCCGCGCTCTCTTTCTGCTGTGCCAGCACACAGCCGGAAAGCGCTGTCAACCCGTTGCCAATCATCAGGCCAAGGATTTTCATATTTCCGGGATCTTTCCCCTGCGAAATTACAAACTGAGAATTATTTCCGGAGGCACGCAAAAGCAGCCCGGAACGTGTTTTCAAATACAAATCGACTAAAAATTTGACTGCCATACACACAATAAGTGCCATCAGCACCCAGCCCCACTGACCAAGTGCCCCATACAGCATGCCGCCCAGCCCGCTGCTGAAAATGGTCGGCAGATTATAGAATGGCATGACAGCACGTTTCATGGTAATCACCATGTTAACACTATAAAGAGCCGTCATCACTAAAATTCCAGACAGCAGGTCGGTAATATGCAGCTTTACATGCAGCAGCCCCGTCACGGCACCTGCCGCTGCCCCGACTGCAAAGCTGAGCAAGCAGGCAAGCCATGGATTCATTCCCCCGTTGATAAGTGCGGCAGCCGCACACATGCCCAGCGGGAAAGAACCATCCACCGTAAGGTCCGGAAAGTCCATTACTTTGTAGGTAATATAAACACCAACAGCCATGATTCCATAAATAAACCCTTCGCGCAGCACCACCTGCACAAGGCCAATAAAGATATCCAACATTTTCCCCTACTTTCCCGCAGGATAAACCTGCATACTGTGCTAAAAAACAGCCTATCGCCGTTTCCAGATAAAAATTGCTTTCCGCCGTTCACTGGAAAAACGGGGAAAAGCAATTCCATCAATTTTCGGATTTGATCAAGCTTCCAATTCTATTTTGACCCTGCTGTTTTGGTTTTTGTTGCATTTTGATAGGCAGCCGGTACTTTCAGTTTCAGTTGGGAAAGAACATCCGTATTATAAATCGGCTTGCCATTGTGGACAACATAAACTTTCGTGCTTTCCGGTTTTGCCTCCCCTTTTAAGATTTTGCCGGCCATTTTTCCTGTCTCTTCTCCCAGTGCCACAAAGTCAATGCTGACAGAAGCAAGGCAGCCGTCACGTACCTGCTCTTCTTCCGAACCAAAAACGGGGATCCCTGCTTTGTTAGCCGCCTGCAGCTCACTTTTCATATTGTTCACTACATTATTATCTGTAAAATTATTGAAACAATCAACGCCTTTTGCAACCAGTGCCTGCGCACCGGATGCAACCTCACTCGCATTAGTGACGCCCTGCTCAACTACCTGAAAGTTGTATTTGGGCGCAAGCATTTTAAAAGTAGCCAGATTGGAAAGGGAATTTGGTTCACTGGTTGTGTACAGAATACCAATTTTTTTTGCTTTAGGCAAAAATGCACGGATCATTTGAATCTGCGCTTCCAGCGGAAGCTGATCACTGCTGCCCGTGCAGTTTGTGCCCGGCTTATCAAGGCTCTGCACCAACTTTGCCGCAACCGGATCACTGACTGCCGTAAAAACGACCGGAATATTGTTGGCTTTGGATGCCGCATAAGCACTCATTGCCGCCGGTGTTGCGATGGCACTGAGCATATCGTATTTCTTCGAGGCCATTGTCTGTGCCTCTGTGTCAGCAGTCGCCGTTTCTGCCTGCGCATTCTGAAAATCAATCGTCAGGTTCTTTCCCTGTTCAAATCCCTCATCTTTCAAGCCTTTCACAAATCCTTTGTAGCAGTTGTCAAGGGATGGTACCGTCGTATACTGAATCACACCGATTTTTTTGCTTCCGGCTGCCGCACCGGAGCCGCCTTCCCCGCACGCCGTACAGGAAAGGGCCAAGATACCTGCCAAAGCTGCCGCTGTAAAACGCTTTGCTTTTTTATTCATAATGATTCTTCCCCCTAATTGTATTTTAAAATTTCACTGCAAAAAAATAAAAAGCCTCCTGCCCCTGCTGTCTAAACAACAGGGACAGGAGACAAAATTCTATACTCCTGCGGTACCACCCAGATTGGCGTAACACGCCCACTCAGCCGCACATAATAAATTCTAATGCGATTTTCCTGTAACGGGGAAAACTCCGTCGCCCCTAATCAGCCTTTTGGCTTTTCAGTTTGCCCTCAAAAGTCCATTCCGTCTGCTAAGACACCCTGCACTCTCACCTCTGTGCAAGTTCTCTGAAATGTCCGCTGCCGACATACTCCTCTTTCTCACGGGTTTCACTCATTCACTTTTCTGCTATTATATGACCGCATTTCCAATTTGTCAAGAGAAACTAAAAAAAGAGGTTATCCCCTTTGGAAAGGCTTGTCTGAATCAGCATCGTGCAGCGTCACCCCGGCAACTGCAACAAACGCCAATACACCAACAATCATCAGCCAGATTTGCACAAGCCATGCACCTAAAAAGAGCAGGAGCAAACAGCCTGTCAGGAAAAGAATCACTCGCCCGAGAAACCGGCCCAATATCTGTCCATTGACTGCATGCGGGGAGTCTTTGAACATGTTGGCAAAGGCAGCAGTTATTTTTTTTGCATGCCCACTCAACAACAGCAAAGCTGTAAAAGCCAAAACAGCCATTGCCACAATCGGCACCAAATAAGCCATCATTTTGCCTGCATTCAAAAATTAGCACTTCCATTTCCATGGTCTGTCTTAAAATAATTGATAATCCAGCCGACAAAACCGATGGCAAGTGCAACGATCGCAATCCGCACAATCACAGCGAAAACGAAGGCGAGAAGATTGCACAGCACCCACAGCACCATAATACCCGCAATTACCAAAAGAACGGCTACAATACCTTTTAAAAATCTGCTCATTTTACACTCCGCCTTTCAGGGCAGCAACATCCAGCCCGTGCGCTTATTCTATCTGGATTCAGCCAGCCTGTCAAGTAATTGACACTCTGCTGGGAATACTTTATAATGTAAATTAAAGGATATAAATCAGGTGGAATTGTGAGGGATGCCGGCATGAAAAATCAGACAATCACCATTGCCCGCCAATATGGCAGCGGCGGCCGCGAAATTGGTCAAAAACTTGCGCAGAAAATGGATCTTCCATTCTATGATAAAGAATTAGTCGCAATTGCCGCCAAAAAAAGCGGTATGAGCGAAAAACTTTTTCAAACGGCAGATGAAAGGCACACCAGCAGCCTGCTTTATTCTCTCTCTATCGGAAATTATAGTTATGATACACCCGGAACTTCTACAAATTTGCTGCTGAACGACCGCCTTTTCCTTCTGCAAAGCCAAATTATTGAGGATGCGGCAAAAAAAGGTCCCTGTGTCATTGTCGGCCGCTGTGGAAATTATATTCTGCGTGACAATGCAAATGTCTTCCGCGTGTTTCTTTATGCCGACCGAGAGATTCGTATTCAGCATGCGATTGAAACCTATGGACTTGACCCGAAAAAAGCCGGTTCTATTGTCAGTAAAATGGATCGGCAGCGCTCCGCTTATTTCAATTTTTACACAGGCCAAAAATGGAATGATTTCTCCAATTATGACCTGTGTCTGAACACGGGCCGTATGGGCATTGACCGCGTTGTCGAATGCATCAGCGCTTTAGCTGCCGAATAGCCGCTTTTCCCTCCGGCGAAGCCCGATTGGATTCCGTGATTTTCTGCAGAGCCTTATTAAAGGTAGGAACGTCAAGACTGCTGTGTTGTAAATACGCCATCGTTACTTTAGGATTGTGAACATAACAGACAGAAATGGCCCATGCCGCTGCCATGCGTGCATAATAGGCTTTGGAAGGCACTGCGTCAATTCGCCGCAGCGCCTTTTCAGTATATGGTTCCTGTGAAAAGTAGTCCAGCAGCATCACAAGTCCGAAACGTGCCGGATACTCCCCGCTGTTCTGCAGATAAGGCTGCAAGAACTGCCACACTGCTTTCGGAAACTGTTTGGCGAATTTTAATCCGGCACAAAAGCTGTCACACACGGACCAGTTTTTAATTTTCGGGATAAAATTCCGAATATAGCAGAATCTTTCTTCCGGTCCCACGTCTACACAGCCGATAATCATTCCCTGAAGCATAATCTCCTCAAAGAAATCGTCCGGACACTCTGCAAGGAATGTACGCCAGTCTTCCTTGGCCATTTTCCGCGCAAGGCTTCGCAGCTGCGGCAAACGCACACCCAACATTGTTTTTGCTTCTTCCGGCGGAAGAAGCTTGCTCGAAAACTGCCGGTACTGCGGCTCCGCAAGGCTCTTCAGTTTTATTTCCATCTGTTCTGCTGTCATTTGCCGCCTTCCCTCTGACATCAGTCTCCGCTGGCACGACTCATCCTATACTTTTGCTCCAATTTCAACAGATAGCGCTTGACTGAAAGACCGGCACGGTAACCCGTAAGACTTCCGTCTTTTCCAATGACCCGATGACAGGGTACCAAAATCATTACTGGGTTGCGGTTGTTTGCCATTCCAACTGCACGATACGCTTTTGGATTTCCAACTTCTCTCGCAATCTGTTGGTAAGAGCGTGTCTCTCCATAGGGAATTTGACAAAGCGCATGCCAAACGTCCCTCTGAAAAGGCGTGCCATACAGGGAAAGCGGCAGGTCGAAATATTTCCGCTCTCCGACAAAATATTCTTTTAACTGCTGTTCCGCTTTTTTAAGCAACGGAGTTTGCTTCTTTTGCGCTTGGGTGAATGGGCAGACTTTCCCCAATAAAAGTTTAGCGATGCTTCCGTTCTCCTCCAAAATCCACAGGGTTCCAATGGGGAACGGAAAACTCCAGTAGTTCTGCATGCTGCACCTCTCACTATTTTTTATCATTCTATCACAAAAGGCCGCTGCTTTTCAACAGTGGCCTAATCTCTTACTTTTCTTTTGAAAAATATCGGAATCCCAAATACTAAAGTGGAAACAGCATGCAGATAATCGGGAGTCCTTTCATAAACTTAACCTCGTAACCATAACTTTCTCTTAAACTTCCTGATTTCGATAAATATGCATAGAGATAAGGATAGAGAGAAAATTGCCCAAAACTGCTGCAGCCAGTAAAATGGCCGTGATCTGTTGAAGGTCGATATGCCAGTTCGGTACGATATCTCCTAAAATTCCACCTATACCACCCATAAATGCACAAATCAGCATCATCAAAATGCTGCCTTTTTCCGGGCCGATTTTCATAAAAATCGGTATCATGACAGCTTCCAAAATAGAACTGGCAAGCAGTATCATCAATAGGATTGTAAACGCTGGTACAGAATCCTTTTCAGGCCGAAATGCACGCACCACTACCATCCCCATAACGGCAAGTATCCACCCGATTCCCGCACAAATCCATCCTAGCAGATATTTTCCCATCACAATTTTTTCCCCCGAAACAGGCAGCATTCGCTGCAATTTGTCCCATTTGGAACGTCCATCATAGGAAAGTGCCGCCGTTGGCATTATTGCCCCCAGCAAAATAAAAATTACCAGAAAAGTGACCGAAGAGGGAGAAGAAAGCGTAAGCACAACAAGCGGTATCAGGAACAAAGAAACAATTACGATTTGCCGTCTGATGATATAAAAGTCTTTCAGTAAAATGCCTTTCATTCCGCATGCTCCCCTTTCACAAAATGCACCATAATCTCTTCAATACCCGCATAATCTACTTTTATCCCGACCGGTACTTGTTTGCGCAGGACCAGTGCCTCTACACCGCCGTAGTCGGAGGAACGGATGCCACCTTGTACGACCCCCCGCGGCAGCTTTTCGAGTTCATCACGCGTGCAATGAAGAATTCCGTAAGTCTCCAATAGTTTATCTTTTTCTTCACAAAAAAGAAGTTTCCCTTTGTGCAAAAAAGCAATATAATCACAGGATTTTTCCAAGTCACTGACAATGTGTGAAGACATCAGGATAGAGTGGTCGTCCTGACGAGTAAATTCATTAAAAATATCTAAAATCTCATCCCGCACAATCGGGTCCAACCCTCCGGTTGCTTCATCCAGCAACAGCAGTCTCGGATGATGAGACAGCGCCACCGCAATGGAAAGCTTCATTTTCATACCGCGGGAAAATTTTTTAAACATTTTCTTCTCCGGCAGAGAAAATTTTTGAATATAATCGAAGTACATTCCTTCATCCCACTGCGTGAAAATATTCTGCATCACTTTGTTCACTTGGCGCACATTCAAAACTTCCGGAAAATTTGCCTCGTCCAGCACCACACCGACTTCCTGCTTGACTCGGGTGAATTCCGGAGAATGGCTATCTGTACCGAGCACTGAAATTTCTCCTTCATCCCGTTGAATCGCATTCATAATCAGGCGTATCGTCGTGCTTTTTCCGGCACCGTTTTCTCCAATTAATCCCAAAATGCAACCGGAGGGCAGGCAAAAGCTGACATTTTCAAGCGAAAAGCCTTTCTTATAATGTTTCGATAAATTTTTGATTTCCAGCGCATAATTCATACATCATTCCTCCTTTGTCGAGTTATGGTAAATTTCCATAATTTCATGCTCTGTCAGCCCGCAAAGGCGGGCAAGTGCAGCAACTTTTCTCATCAGTTCTTTCAGCTTTTTCAAGTTTTCCTGACGGAGACGATTCGTGTCTTTTTTCGCTACAAAGCAGCCTTTTCCGGCTACAGTATAAATAAACCCCTCCTGCTCCAGTTCATCATACGCACGCTTCGTTGTGATCACACTGATACGCAGATCCTTGGCAAGTGCACGGATAGAAGGAAGAACGTCCCCCTCCTGCAGCCTGCCAGAAAGAATATGCCCCTTTATTTGGGAATAAATTTGATTATAAATAGGCTGGCTATCCACACGGCTAATCAGGATTTCCAATTGCTATCCTCCTTATCTGTTCATGACTGTGTATATACAGTATATACAGTTATCTGCAGGATGTCAAGTCTGCTGATAATTTTTACAGAAAGGATTTTTCTTTTTCACAAATTTATGCTATACTTTTTTTAACCTTAAAACTTTTTAACATTGAGACGCAAAGGAGTGACCTTGCATGCGCAGGGGCAAACGAAACAAAAAAGATTCTTCATTAGATGAAACACAGTATATTCCACGGGAAGAGCAAAATCGCGGTACTCACTTTCCGGATGAAGCGGACTATATGAATGAAAACGTACAGGATTATGAGGAAGACGGCTCTCAGAACCAAGCAGATGATGCCCAGTATGATGATGACACCGCGTATGCGCCTACACAGAGCAGCCCAAATCAGCCGGATGACAGCAGTTATCATTACCCGTACGAAAATGAAACTGACGATGCACCCAAAGAGTATGTGCATACGGGACATACGGCAGACCCCGCAAAAGGGAATAAACCCATGTTTATCATTGGAATCGTCGCTGCTGTTGTGGTCGCCGTACTGCTAATTCTTGCAGTAGGGCGCTCCTGCAGTACAAGCGGAGGAACCACCTCTTCTTCCGTATCGTCTGCATCCTCTGCTGAAAGTGTGCAATCCAAAACTTTCTGGCAGCAATGGACCGGAAAAAGCAGCAGTGCAAATCACACCGGAAACACTTCCGGAGACACCAATCATGCTGCTCCGACCGAAAGCCGGACAAATCCGCAAACGACTGCGCCGCAGTCTAACGCTCCGGCCACCAATCAGCAGGGAACCACCAGCGCGCAAAAACAAAAAAGTGCAGAGTCTGCACCTGCTTCTCAGAGTCCGCAGTCGCAGTCTCCGGCAGCCAATGAGCAGCAGACCAGCCAGCCGGAAACAAGTACGCCACAGAACAATGCCGGAACCACTTCTGTACCTGCCAAAACAGAGTCAAATGGTGCATAAACAAAGCTATACTGGGCATCCTGCAAAGGAACTGTTTTGTTGACTGGCCTTCCGGAAAAGACTTGACAGGATTCTCACTTTACCGTATAATAAACTGTATAATACTTTTGTCCTCTAAAAGGGAGTAGTTTAAAACATACTGCCAACATCACGGCTTTCAGCCTGGCTGTATGTACCGATTTCGGTAACGAGACTTTTCGATGACTGTTCATCTTGATGTGAACGGCCGGCGATAAGTCTTTTTTTATTGCCTGCCCGTCTGCAGTCATCATGACAACAAAGGAGCTTGAAAGGAGCTTGAAAATGGCAGACAATTTTTACAGAGTTTCTGCGCAGGAAACGATGGAGCAGGAGCACACCGGACCTACAGGGCTCACCGATGCCCAGGCACAGGAACGTCTTACAAAGTTCGGACTAAACAAACTCACAGAAAAAAAACGCAAAAGTACATTCGTTGTCTTTCTGGAACAGTTCAAAGACCTGTTGGTCGCTATCTTAATTGTCGCGGCCATCATCTCCATGCTTTCAGGACAAACCGAAAGCGCCTTTGTCATCTTCGCCGTCCTGCTCCTGAACGCTGTGCTTGGAACGGTCCAATATGTAAAGGCAGAAAAATCACTTGCCAGCTTAAAAGCCATGTCTTCCCCTACTGCAAAAGTTCTGCGTCACAACAACCGCATTGAAATTCCGGCAGAGCAGATTGTCCCCGGTGATATTCTTCTGCTGGAATCCGGTGATCTGGTCGCTGCAGACGGCCGTATGCTGGAAAATTTCTCTCTCAAGGTCAATGAAAGTTCACTGACCGGAGAAAGTGTAGAGGTGGAAAAAACCATTGACGTACTGCCGGATAAAAAAGCTGCGCTCGGGGATCAGAAAAACATGGTGTTTTCCGGTTCACTTGTTACTTACGGGCGCGCTTCTGTGATTGTAACCGGCACAGGTATGCACACAGAGCTGGGCCGGATTGCTGCTCTGATGGATCAAACACAGCAGCACCGCACACCATTGCAGAAAAGTCTGGATGAATTCAGCAAAAAACTCTCCACGGCTATCATTGCCATCTGCATCATCGTGTTCCTGCTTTCGGTACTGCGGACGGGAATGTCCATCTTATCTTCTCTGATGTTCGCCGTTGCTCTGGCCGTGGCCGCAATTCCAGAAGCACTCGGTTCCATCGTGACCATCGTGCAGGCGATTGGTACCCAAAAAATGGCAAAGCAGCATGCGATTATTAAAGACCTTAAAGCCGTGGAAACGCTCGGTTCGGTGTCGGTTATCTGCTCCGACAAAACCGGCACACTAACACAGAACCGCATGACCGTGCAGAAAATCTATGCCGACCATACAGTCCTTGATGGGAAAGATTTGGATCTGGCCAATCATCCCCAGCACCTGCTGCTCAAAACCGCTATTCTTGCCAGTGACGCAACCGTTGATGAAAAAACGGGTGCAGAAATCGGCGATCCCACAGAAATTGCACTCGTGAATTTGGGTGGGCATTTCGGTGTAGAAGAAACCACATATCGCAGTCAGCATCCCCGTCTCCGCGAGCTTGCTTTTGACTCAGAGCGCAAATTGATGAGCACGCTGCATCAAATCGACGGAAAGCCCACACTGCTGACTAAAGGTGCGCCAGATGTCCTTTTGCAGCGTTCCACAAAAGTGTTTACCAGCAGAGGAGTTCTTCCATTGGGGGACAAGGACCGTGCTGAGATTCTCAACGTCAATCAACAGCTTTCGGCAGAGGGACTTCGTGTGTTGGCATTTGGTTACCGAGAACTATCGGAAGTGCGTGATTTGACCTGCGACGATGAAAAAGATTTTATCTTTATTGGTCTCATCTCCATGATTGACCCACCGCGTGCAGAATCGGTACAGGCCGTTGCGGATGCAAAACGTGCAGGAATCCGCACCGTTATGATCACCGGAGACCACAAAGCCACCGCAACTGCCGTCGCCAAAAGGATCGGTATTTTCGAGGATGGCGATATGGCCCTGAACGGTATGGAACTTGATTCTATGACCGATCAGGAATTGGATGAGAAGCTGCCAAAAGTTTCGGTATATGCCCGCGTCTCTCCGGAACATAAAATCCGCATTGTCTCTGCATGGCAGCGGCGCGGGTGCATCGTCTCCATGACGGGGGACGGCGTGAATGACGCTCCGGCACTGCGGCAGGCCAATATTGGTGTGGCAATGGGTATCACAGGTACAGAAGTGAGCAAGGACGCCGCTTCCATGATTCTGTCAGATGATAACTTTGCCACAATTGTAAAGGCAGTCGTCAATGGCAGAAGTGTCTTTACCAATATCCGCAATTCAATTCAGTTTTTGCTTTCGGGAAATATGTCGGCAATCCTGTGTGTCCTGTATACCTCTTTAATGATGCTGCCGGTGCCGTTTGCTCCTGTACAGCTGCTGTTTATCAATTTGCTGACAGACAGCCTGCCTGCTATTGCAATCGGCATGGAGCCGGCACACCGCGGCCTGTTGGACCAGCGGCCCCGTAACCCAAAGGAATCCATCCTCAATAAAAATATGTTTCTGAAAATTTTTGGACAGGGCTTACTGATCGGCATTTGTGTAATGGCTGCCTATTACAGCGGTTATGGAGCAGGCGGGTCTGCGCTTGCCTGTACGATGGCTTTCGCGACCTTAACACTCGCGCGGCTTTTTCACGGTTTCAACTGCCGCGGAAAAGGTTCTGTTTTTCAGCTGAAACTTTTTTCAAACCCTTATTCCCTTCTGGCTTTCTTTGCCGGGGCAGGACTGCTTGCACTGGTACTGTTGGTTCCGTTCATGAAGCCGCTTTTTTTGGTAACATCGCTTTCCGGCAGGCACTTGCTGCAGATCGTCCTGCTGGCATTCGCCCCCACTCTGGTCATTCAGCTTTATAAGGTTATCCGCGAAAGGACGGCCGGATAAAGCCGTTTCCGCTGGTATTTCAAAAAATATAAAAAATACCCTGTCCGCTGAATAGCAGGCAGGGTACTCCGAAGAATTCCGCTGAAATTTTAACAATGAAACTGTCAGTTATTTGGCTTTTCCGTCTTTACAAGGTTGGATTTTGGCAGGCACGCCACAGCACATTCCACTGCTCCGTTGATTGCCGTTTCAATTTCCGGAGTAACAGCTATCCCGGCAGTTTTTAAAATGGAGAGTAAATAATTTCGCGCAGTTTCCCGACGGGCATCTGGATAAATCTGTCCGCTTTTTGCCATTTGTTCCGCCGCCTGCACTCCAATTTTCGCATAGGCGATAATTTTATCAATCAGCAAAATGACCTGATTCCCGGGCAGTGCTTTTGTCAGCACATCCGTTACCTTTCCTGCGGTATTGGTGACTGCATCTGCTTTTTCAAAATTTTTTTGCATGTTCATTCTATTGTGCGAACAGTAATACACCAACCAACAAACCGCCACTAAACTGACTGCCGCAGCTGCCATAATAATCGTTACAATTATATTCATGAAAACTCCTCCTATCTCAGAATCAACACCAGTAATGCACTGATCAGTCCGGTCGAAACTGCACTGACCGCTGCATTCACAATTCGGTCCCATCGATTTCCCGGCTGAGCAGCCAATCGGGAAATTTCTTCTTTGACATCTCTCACATCTTCTTTCACATCCTGCATTTCCATCCGCGTGGCTGCCATCGCCTGCGCCAGTGCATGAATATCGTTGACATCTTTTTCCAGCTGGTCCAGTCGGTGGTGTGCCGCTTTTGCGCTCTGCAGTGCCTGCACTCCGGCTTCCCTGTATGCGCAGTCTTCCAAATTTCTCACCTCCCCGATATGCAAGGAAACACACCGCAAAAATAGGCCTGAGAGGCTACTTTTCATCTCCGAAATGAAAAATCAGATGGAAAGATCTGTTTTGTTCGGAATCAAATATAACAAACGGACTCCTGTAGTCTAACTGCAGCAGCCCGTTTTTAGGTTTTATATGAACAGGTGTAATTGTAAATTTAAGGTTTATCCAGATTTTCGATTGTTCACCCATACAGTAGAAAACGGGGCAGCCGCTCTGTAATCATCAATCGTACGGAAGCCTCTCTGCTTACCGGTGACAGCAACAACAACAGCAGCGACCGCAGCAGCCACAGCGGTACCAGTATTCGCACTGCCATTGCTTAATGACGGCAATTGAGGCTCTGAAATTTTCGGGGCTTCCTCTGTAAATCCGCATTGGGGGCTGCCATCTGGAGCATGGGGACGACGGACACC
>ENA-UOOR01003254-UOOR01003254.1-fermentation-metagenome-genome-assembly--contig:-NODE-3254-length-14697-cov-9.611802_pt1 | contig 14697 bp, 14 predicted proteins | sample MGYA00245780_ERZ724029 | MGnify/ENA primary metagenome ERZ724029 (study PRJEB28704, sample SAMN03018315) | fermentation metagenome | biome: anthropogenic terrestrial biome; feature: soil; material... | reverse complement strand
ATGGGAGCGTCCTTCAGGATCGCACGCGCCAGGGCGATGCGCTGCTGCTCGCCGCACTGGGCGGCGCGGATGTTCTCGAGGATGCTCGCCTTGAACAGACGAGTCTCCTGGAAAACGAAAGACACGCGATTCATCAAGTCTTTCTGAGCGATTTGCCGCACATCCACGCCGCCGATGCAAACAGAGCCCTGCTGCACATCCCAAAAGCGCGGGATGAGGCTGGCGGCTGTGGTCTTCCCGCTGCCGGAAGGGCCCGCCAGCGCCACAGTCGCCCCCTCCGGCACTGTGAAACTGACATCGCGCAGGGCCGGCGTTTCCGCTCCGGGGTAAGTGAAGCCGACATGAGAGAACGTCACTTGGACCCCCGCCGGCTTTCCCGCAGCCGCCGGCCATCGCAGAGGTTTTTCATCCAAGATCGCCTCGATGCGTGCTAGCGCGTCCTCCGCCATGGTCAGATTCTGAGCGGCGTACATGATTCTACTCATCATGACGATGCAGATGGGCGTGAACAGGATGTAGAAGATGAAGAGCAATCCAATGACGATGATCGGCCTCACGAAAGCCCCCACGAGGTCGGGCAGTTGATGCGCCAGGAAGCCTTCGGTCTGTCCGGCGCTTTCGTCGATGATCTTCCGCAATTTACCGCTGGTGTTGCTACTGAAAAAACCCAGGGGGAGGGTTACGATATGGTGCAACGCCGCGCTCTTCATGTTCCTCGCCACGCGAGAAGCCGCTAAGTGGGAGCACATCAGAGCCGAGAAGTACGCGATTATGCTCCCCGCGGCGAAAGCCACAGCCATCCAGCCATAGCAACCCAGCCCTTGGGCGGTGGATACATCGGGAAGGGCGTGAAATATCTCACGCGCCACTAGCCAGATGCAGATAAACGGGCAGAGCCCCAAAACAGCGCTGATGCCCGACAGTGCGCAGGCTGCCAGAATCAGGAACCGGTATTCGCCCGCGTACTTCAACAGACGGGGAATGACCGTCTCTCCCCTTGGCAAAAGACACACCTCCGATCCGCGCCCGTCACTTTCTGTGACATATCGAGGCGCTCGGACACTCCTTACAGCCGCAGCCGCAATTGCACGAAGCGCCGCTTCGCCTGTCCCTTACCATCTTCCGTATGACCAGCGCAACGACACAGACGAGCACTGCTGCGATGAGTATCGTCGCAAGATTCTCCCGCAACAACGTCAGCACAACGATGACCTCCCTGCTTCCCTATACCCTCCATGCCTTCTATGCCTTCACGGCAGCTATCGCCAGCCTCTGCGCCTCCGTGTACGGTCGGAACATCTGGAACAGGAGGAGCGCCGCAAGGGCCATGGCGATGGCTGTGGCGATCGTGAAACCCGCGCCTGTGACGAGCAGGCCGAGCTGATACACGATCAGCGAGATAACGTAGGCGAACACGCACAGATACCCAATGGCAAACCATGTCCATTTTGCGCTGTTCATCTCGCGCCGGATGGCGCCGATGGCGGCGAAGCAAGGGGCGCACAACAGGTTGAACAGCAGAAACGAGAAGGCTGAGAGGGCAGTGAAGTGCACAGCGATGGCGGACAGGCCCTCAAAAGAGCGCTGCTCGACCATTTCGAGAGCATCGCCCGCTACACCGACGAGCACGCCGAACACGGCAAGGACGCTCGAGTTCATGTCCTCGACCATGCCAAAGGCGCCGGCTGACCTGCGAACATCTTCGTCTTTTTGAGCATGATGCCCGACACAATGACGGCCGCCACGCCCGCGAAATAGGCTGTGGGCGCAACCCACCGAGCACCGCCGAACAGCGCGCCTGCGATCAACGCTACAATGGGGATCTTGGCACCGCAAGGGATGAAGGAAGTGGTCATGATCGTCATTCTGCGGTCGCGTTCGTTTTCGATGGCGTGCGATGCCATTATGCCCGGCACCGAGCAGCCCGAGCCGATCAGCATCGGAATGAAGCTCTTGCCCGACAGGCCGAATTTGCGGAAGATGCGGTCCATGATGAACGCCACACGCGCCATGTATCCGATGTCTTCGAGGATGGCGAGCATCAGGAAGAGGATGAGCATCTGAGGAACAAAGCCCAGCACCGCTCCTACGCCGCCCACGATCCACTCGCCGAGCAGATGCTTCCGATCTACCAAGTGGCCGATGATGTCTTCAATGTTCGCGATGGCGTGCTCCACCGTGCCGCCGAACACATGGGGATGCTCGCCCTGCGCGCCGGAGACCGCGAGCTCCGCCGCGCGCTCGGCCGCGGCCTTTGAGCCCTCTCCCTTAAGCGCCGAAGTCTCGATGATCTCGCAGCCCAGCGCCACGGAAAGCTTCTTGATGTTGATCACGTCGCCGTTTTTCCGGACAATGTCTATCATATTCAGGGCGATCACCATCGGCAGACCTATCTCCAGGAGCTGAGTGGTGAGGTAGAGGTTTCGCTCGATGTTGGAGCCGTCCACGATGTTCAGGATAGCATCCGGCTTCTCATTGATGAGGTAGTTCCTTGATATCACTTCCTCCAACGTGTAGGGGGAAAGCGAGTAGATGCCGGGCAAGTCCTGAATTACGATGTTGATTGAGCCTCTGAGTCTGCCTTCCTTCTTCTCCACCGTGACGCCCGGCCAGTTGCCCACATACTGCATGCTTCCGGTCAAGCCGTTGAACATCGTCGTCTTGCCGCTGTTCGGGTTGCCAGCGAGCGCGATCTTGATCTCCGTTTATTCCACCTCGATCATTTCGCAGTCCGCTTTGCGGAGCGAAAGCTCGTATTTGCGGATGTTGACCTCCACGGAGTCGCCCAAGGGCGCCACCTTGCGCACGAATACCGACACTCCTTTGGTGATTCCCATGTCCATGATGCGGCGCTTGACGGCGCCCTCGCCGTGCAGTTTCACCACGGTTGCGGTTTCGCCAACCTTGACATCCCTGAGCGTTTTCACTGCTCGAACCTCCCTTATACCATGATCCGGTTAGTCATGCTCTTGTCCAGAGCCACTCGCGCGCCCTCTATGCTCAGGATCATGTTCCCGCTGATCTCGCTTATGACGGTGACGCATTCGCCCACCACGAATCCAAGCTCCGCAAGGCGCTGGCGCACATCATCCTGTCCGGTGATCTTCTTGATGTAGTTCGTCTCCCCAGCTTTCGCGATTGTCAACGGCATCACCACAACCCCCTCTTTTCCCGCCCCCGTAAGCGCGATTACGCATCGGTGAGTCCGTACTAACTGCCGACCCTGAATTGCCGGTTTGCGGCTACTAACCAGGTGCTGGGTTAGAACTGCCTAACCTGGCTGTCAATACCTTTCCGAGTACCTCGCAGGATCCCGTCAAAGTCCTTCCCCCGAAGGCAGAGGACACGGCAGCGACTGCCGGCCGGGAGCGTGTTCCGGTAGCGCCGATGCGACTCATCCCGATCTGGTATACTGGACTCGGCCTTTCATGCAATCCCGCGCGCCAGGCAGTCGCTCGCATCCGAACAGGCGCAGGCGGATGTCGGATTGCCGACAAAGCGTAAGCGGTGTACAGGGGAGAGATCAGCTAATGGACAACTTCACGTTCTCACAACCAACGCGAATCATCTTTGGGAAGGGCGTTGAAAGCCAGGTCGGTCAAGAAGCGCGCACGTACGGGGCGAGGGCCCTCTTGCACTTCGGAGGCGGGAGCATAAAGCGAAGCGGTCTTTACGATCGCATCGTCGCATCGCTCCGAAGCGCCGGCATTGAGTGGAAGGAACTCGGCGGCGTCCAGCCTAATCCACGCCTTTCGCTGGTCAAGGAGGGAATCTCGCTCTGTCGCGAATTCGGAGCCGACATCATTCTTGCCGTTGGCGGAGGAAGCGTAATCGACTCAGCCAAAGCCATCGCCGTTGGAGTGAGGTACAAGGGAGACGTCTGGGACTTTTATTCGGGCAAAGCCGTCCCGCAGGAAGCGCTGCCGCTGGGCGTGGTGCTCACAATAGCGGCCGCCGGCAGCGAGGCGGGCGGCTCTTCAGTGATCACTAACGAAGACGGCCTTTACAAGCTGTCGCTGCACGCCGACTGTGCAAGACCTGGGTTCGCGCTGTGCAATCCCGAGCTGACCTACACAGTCGGGCCGTATCAGACTGCCTGCGGCATTGCAGACATCCTGGCCCATGTCATGGAGCGCTACTTCACGCCACAGCAGGATGTGGAAGTAACCGGCCGGATGTGCGAAGCTGTGATGACGGCTGTCATCGCAAGCGCGCGGCGCCTCATGGCCGACCCGAACAGTTACGAAGCAAGAGCCGAGATCATGTGGGCAGGAACGGTGGCCCACAACAACATCCTGGGAGTCGGCAGAAGAGGCGATTGGTCTTCGCATCGCATTGAACACGAGCTCAGCGCCGCATATGACATTGCCCACGGCGCCGGGCTGGCGATAGTCTTCCCGGCATGGATGAAGTACGTCTACAAGCACGATATCGCCAGGTTCAAGCAGTTTGCCCAACGAGTATTCCAAGTTGCGGAGGACGAAGACGAGCGAATGGTCCTTGAGGGCATCTCCCGCCTAGAGGACTTCTTCCGCGAAATCGGCCTCCCCGTGACTATGTCCGAGGCCAACCTGGCATACGGCCTTTTGGACGAGATGGCCGAGAAGTGCGCAACGAGTTCGCCCAACATAGGCAACTATGTCAAGCTGACCGCGGATACGGTGCGCCGGGTACTGGAGCTTGCCAAGTAGACCCTGGGCCTTTGGCCCGGGGTCAGCCTTGCTTAGTCCTCCGGCTCGCATTGCGGCGGCCCTTCCCCAGCCGGCTCAGTCCACCGATGCAGATAGTCCCCGGACGGGCTGGACGTACCACACCTCTATGGCAGTCTTGGGCCGAGCCAGGATAGTCACATCTTGGGGGCGATGTGGAAGGCGACTGGCGTTCTCCTGGTAGATCTCAGCCGGCGAGCGCACAGCGCCGTCAGAGGTCGCTTCGGCTCTGGCCCCCTCGGCATTGGGCAAGCAACCAACTGTACAGATCGGGATCGTCATACGCCGCGGTCCACGAATCATGCTCTGCATCTGGGAAGACAGTGAACTTCACGTCCCCGCCGCACGCCCTCAATGCATCCACCACGCGCTGAGACTCGCGCACCGGGACTTTCGGGTCCTTCGCGCCGTGAAAGACCCAGGCCGGGATATCTTTGAGCCGGCACACGTCTTCCAGGCTCGCGAGCCAACCGCAGATGGGCACTATAGCGGCGAATTCATCCGGGTGCTCCAGGGCGAAAAGCCACGTGCCGTGACCTCCCATGCTCAAGCCGGTGAGGTAGACCCGATTCTCGTCTACGCGATACTCGCCTCTTACCGCGCAGAGCAGCTCATACAGCTCGGCCAGATGCGCATCCCAGCAGGAGTCGCTCGGGCATTGCGGCGAGACCGCCAGAAAAGGTAATTCGCGGTCGCAGTCGAGGCTGCGTTCCGCGATTTTCGGGATGCCGTGCGTCTTCACCAGCTCCAAGTCGCTCCCCCTTTCCCCAGCGCCGTGCAGGAAAAGGACCAACGGCCACGCTTTCGCTCGGTCGTAGCTCTGAGGAACATAGAGAAGGTAATCCAGACTGAGCCTCATCGCGCGCTGCGACATATGCTTTTGCCTCGTTCTTGATAGAGTATTCCGCGGCCAGAGAGCATGTCCTGCGGGATGTGTGGCGCGTTCGCCAGCAGACTGTCGCACAGTATCCTCACATTGTCGAGTATTCGGCATTTTCCGGCGCATGGCCTGGGCGAAATGGTCGGCAGCGGCGCGAATTCGTTCTCACGCGCGTCCTCAGGGGTGTCATGGAAGGCATGGTAGTGGTTGCATGGGGTTGAGTGGGCAGGTACCGTCTGTCGATAGCTCCAACTGACGGGCACCGAAGGGAAGGTGCAGGGCTTCGTCTACATCATCGAGGCGGAAAGGCAATCTGCGCCATAGGGCAGGACAGCTACGTGAGGCGGTATCGCATCGGCCCGGCAGGCGCGGGCAACACGAACAGCTCGGGTGAGTCGGGCCGGATTGATTCAGTGCCGGCGATGACTGCCGTAGCCTCCGCCGCCTCCGGTCCTTCGTTGTTCATTTCAGTAAAGCGCCTCTTTGCCGCTTCGATCTCTAGATCCACCGAATTCTTCGGAAGGACTTTCGGGGCCATTTGTCAATGAACACATTGATAGGTTCAATTAATGGGCATTTACCTGTATAGTGGATTGCCGCGATGGAAAATCTCGAAACATAACGCCCCCATGGAGGAGGATATGGGATAATGATCTAGAATACCGATATTGTAGTAGCCCTTTACACAGACGAACCAACACGTAGTTCGTGGAATCGCGCTGCACAGATGGGACTTGCACTGCTGATCTGCAACGTCATGGATCAAGAGGCAAGCGTGGGTTGAAACTTGGTGCGTCTTTGGTTCGCCATTCCTGTCATATCCCTGTACCCGGGATTTCGCTGGGCGCCTGTCACCCATGGGGATGCATGCAACAGCGGCTGACGCTGGAGTTGAGGGAGGGATGCCATGGCAGGTCGCGGGGTCACCCGGCGCCTTAGTAGATTGCGTAGGAGGTGTTAACCCTGAAGGAATACCCTGTGTTCCTGGAGATATCGGGACCGGCTGCCATGTGGACAAGGCCCGATACGGGCGATTCTCCGGTGAGCTATCCGGCGCCTACGTACTCGGCGGTAAGGGGTATCTTTGAGGCTATCCTATGGAGCGAGTGGGCCATGATTGTTCCAACCAAAGTAGAGATCTGCAGGCCCATAGAGTTTCATGGATACACGACTAACTACGGCGGACCGCTTCGCAAGAGCAAAGTGATTGCTCGCGGCGCAAACTACCAACTTGCCGCCACCATCCTAGTAGACGTCTGCTATCGATTGTATGCAAAAGCCGAACCTCATCCGGCCGGATATGCTAAGCACGGTCGCCCCGGTTTGCAGTCGGTGGGCACCACGAACGGCGCTCATGCCTACATGGATGTCTTTAACCGCCGAATTCGCAGGGGTCAGTGTCACAGGATCCCCTGTCTGGGCTGGAGTGAGTTCCTGCCCGACTACGTGGGCCCATTCAGACCGGGAACGTTGCCTTGCGACGACATTAGTCTCGTCATCCCCAGCATGCTGCGCACCTGTTTCGCGGGACATGGGTCAAGTTGGAACCCAACGTATGACTTGGATGTGCGCATCGAGAAAGGGGTGCTACGATTTGCTGAATGAGCTGTCACGTCTCTCGGAGGGACTGAAAGCCGCAGGAATACGGACCGTATCGTGGCACCAGTTCTTCAAGCCATGCCCTAAATACCGAACCTACTACCTGTTCGTGAGCGAAGCGGGAGTTATTGAAGGCGTCACACGCATCGTAGACCCCTCCGATGTCACTGCTGTTAGGAAATACGAGATAGCCAATGGCCTCTCATTTCCCGCGTTCAACGTTCTACCGGTCGCAAGCGTTCAGTCCGATGCGACATTGGCCATCGTCAAGCGGATTGAGGTTCTCGTCAACTCAACGAGCCCAAATCCAGATGAGTTGGCCGACCTGCTCGACCTGCTCCTCAGGGAGTCAGAGCCGCTCTGGACTGAATTCGAGACGAGTAGACTGAGGACATGTCTCCTGGACATCCCCCGCAGCCTCAGCAGGCAGATAGGCGATGCGCCCCCTGTGTTCTCAGCATGGAACTCGATGGTGAAAGCCTCCGCTCAACTTGCCGAACGCATCGACGACATCCCCGACATGCTGACAAGCGTCTTTCTGTCCATGGCATGCCGCGAGCCCAGAGTAGCCCTGGAGTTTCTTGGCGATGCACTGGCGACCACTGCTCCGGAGGGCAAAGCTAAGCGCGTAGCCTATGTGCTTGAGATGGCAAACCGTTTGTCCTACGATCGACCGGCCAATCACCCAGAGGTCAGAGCTTGGGTCAATCAGCGCCTTATGTCTACTGGCAGTACAGATCTAGGCCCTTCAGGAACCGCCGTCGATGCGTTCGGAGCAACTTACTCTACTGCGGATGACAACGCCAGGCTGCCCGCAGCTAGACTCCCTATACTCGGCAACGTGATCCTGAGAGCGATGAGCGATGAGTCCCCGTGCCAGCGAAGATACGGAAGAGCCAAATCTGCCAGTTTCCCTGTAGGATCAGGTGTCAGGCAAGATCTCAAAGATGCTCTGGAATGGATAGGCGCTGAGGAAAGAAGGGGGCAGACGTGGCAAGACATATCCGATGTATCCGGGGGAAAGGCTGGGCTGTTGTTCGCATATCCCGAAACCATGCCGAACGTGTCAGTAGAATCAGCTGGGCTTTTCGCGGGCGCAGTGAGTGGTGAGCAAGATGCCACGTTTTCGGCTGTCGCCGAGAGAGTAGTCGACTCCCTCAAGGTGGTAGTCAATGATCGCCCCGATGCTGAAGTGGCTATATTCGTATTAGTGAAGATCGATACCGCGAGAACCAAAGTTCTTATGAGCAGGCATCTGCAGGCAGAAGCCCTAATGGACTCGGCTCGCGAATGGCGAGACGGATGCCGCAGCATCCCTCCCATCTTCCTCCGCATGTATGACCGTAAGAACGGCAAACGGCTGCAGGTAGGGGTGCCATTCCCCACAGAGGTCGCCAGGATGCTCAAGACCGACTGGAACGCGAACTGCAGCAGGTCGATAGTGGCTCGTTCCGAGAGCATCTGCGATGCATTCGATCTGTTCGTCGGCGACGAGGACACGGCACGCGAGGCTGCGGTCAAGGCTCTTGGTCTCATCACTTCAAAAGGTGTTTGGCCGCTATTGGAGCTGGGCCATGTAGACCATCTAGACAAGAATGCTGCAGGTCCCATTCTGAAGGACAGGGAGATCGTAAGCCTGATGCCGGCCGTACTCGGTCTGTGTCTATCAAAACTGGGTATCGAGAGGGGAGATTACATGCACAGCACAGCATTCCTCGTAGGAAAGCTGCTTGCCCTAGCAGACTTGCTTCACAGAGAGTACTGTCTCGACGTTAGGAAGGGTTCCATCCCTACTCAGCTTGTCGGCAATGCGCTGATGCCAACTGCCCTGGAGAATCCGCAGCAGGCCGTGGCGCGGCTGAGCGAGCGCCTCTACGTGTACAAGTCGTGGGTAGACAAGAGCTACAGCTCCAAAGAGCCGAGCGAGAAATACGCTCTTGCTAGGTGGGCCGTGAAGCACATGGGGCTAGTATCACGGCAGCTATCCGAACAGGGGCTCGGCACACGCACCAGCGAGGCAGATAGGGCTCAGATGCTCCTGGGCTACCTGAGCAGAGAGGTGCGCTCCGAAAAGGACGCGCCGGTCATCGAGTCCGAAGATTCACGCGAGGAGGTTGTGTAATTGACTAGTCTGGAGAGGACAGACACGATTCTGCGCGCCGCCGGGCTTCTGGTGATAGAGGCTATCAACTCAAACCCCAACGGCGATCCCGACCGCGAAAGCGATCCACGTCAGAGGAGCGATGGCCGGGGAGAGATATCTCCGGTGTCCTTCAAGCGCAAAGTCCGAGACCTCATAGACGACAAGGACGGACCGGTGTGGGCCCACATAAGGGACAGGTTTTCCTTGAGCGATGACGAGTATCGTATCCTGGAGAGCCGCGGACGCGTACGGAAGGACATAGAACGCGAACTCGCCGAGGGAACGTTCACCCGGAAATACTGGGACGGCAGGCTATTCGGAAACACGTTCCTAGAGGAGGGCGCCTCTACTTTCATCAAAACAGGAGCAGTCCAGTTCGGCCTTGGGGTTTCGATAGCCCCAGTTGACATCCGCCGCATCACGACTACCAATAAGGCGGGAGTCCAAGAGGAGAAGGACCGCGGCATGGCTCCTATGGGATATCGCGTTGTCCAGCACGGCGTCTATTGCATGCCTTTCTTTGTGAATCCAACCGCGGCAGTCAAGTCGGGATGCACTAAGCAAGATATCGATGTGATGCTGGCAGCGATACCGTATGCCTACACTCATACAGCCTCCTACATTAGGTCTTTCGTCGAAATCAGAAAGGCTTGGTATATGGAGCATACTTCTCCTCTGGGGTCGTGCTCGGATTTTGTGTTGATCGACGCTCTCACCCCGAGAAAATGCAGTAACCTGGAAGCGCCCTCCTTGTCATGGCAGGACTACGAGGTTCCATCCTCCCTTCCGCAGGAGCTCCTGGATCGCCTTGCGTCCTGTCGCGATCTCATGGCCGGTTCCAGTCAGGTGAAATAGCATGGAACCGCTTGCGCACAGCGCCAAACCACCTAAGGGGATAGACAGCCAGAGCTATCGCTCTCACGTTGAGAGGGTTGTCCGCGGCACTATAGAAAGATGCTCAAAGATGGACACGTATTACAGTGGTGATAGGGGCTTCCTCATGGAAGCCCTTCGCCTGGCCGCTGAGTATCACGACCTCGGCAAGCTCGATCAGTCCAATCAGGAAGTGCTCAGACATCACCCGCGCAAAAGCCTTCCGGTGAACCACGTGGACGCCGGCGTGGCTCACCTCGCGGGAAGTGATACAGTTCGTCAGCTGGCTGCCTTGAGTGTGTATTCTCATCACGTGGGATTGCCTGATATCCCAGATGTGTTCGCTGGCAAGGAGGAGGACCGTTTTCGCGACACGGACATTAGGCAACGGACTGACGCGCATCTGGAAGCCTACCTGGCCAGTCATCGGCAGGCCCTCGGGTATCAACGCTGTCCGGATGAAGCATGTGGGGTCAAGCCCAATGTAGCAGTCTCCGGCCTTCTGTTTCGGCTTGCTCTGTCTTGCCTCGTAGATGCGGATCATTCAGATACGGCTGTCCACTACCGAAAGGAATCGAGCAACGAGGTCCCATTGCTGATGCCTGATGCCCGTCTCAAAAGCCTCGATTCCTATGTGGCCGAACTCGGTAGGGGGCTGGCAGACGAGAGAACAGAGATCCGCCGGAGAGTATATGCAGACAGCAGAGAAGCCGACACGAGTTGCGGCATGTACGCGTGCGGCAGTCCTGTGGGTACAGGCAAGACGACCGCCGTGATGGCTCATCTGCTGAACGCTGCCTGCGAGAAGACCCTGCGACGGGTGTTCATCGTGCTTCCGTACACCAACATAATCGACCAGTCGGTGGAGACGTATCGCAAGAGCCTCACCCTTCCAGGAGAGAAGCCGGCAACCGTAGTTGCAGCTCACCACCACAAGGCAGATTTCGCCGACGATGCTGCCAGATTGCTCACTTTTCAGTGGCGTTCCCCGATTATCGTTGTCACTGCAGTACGCTTCTTCGAAACGCTCGCGGACAAGCAGCCTGCAGCCTTGCGGAAACTGCATAATCTTCCTGGATCGGCTATATTCATCGACGAGTCACACGCCGCCTTGCCATGGGATCTGTGGCCACAGGCGTGGAAGTGGCTCAAGGAACTCGAATCCACCTGGGGATGCCACATAGTACTGGGCTCGGGGTCTCTCTACAGGTTCTGGGAGCTGCCTGCTTTCAGCGATCCTCCGGAGCACATTCCGAACCTGCTGCCGCCCGAACTCGAGATAACAGCAGCGCGCTATGAAGAAAAACGTGTCGATTACAAGTCGAAAGAGGAACCCATGCGCGTTGACGACCTGGTTGAATGGGTGTGGAACTTCCCAGGCCCTCGGCTTGTCATAGTCAACACCGTGTACTCGGCGGCCGTGATTGCTGAGGCCCTCAAGAAGAGATACGGTCGCAACAAGGTCGAGCACCTATCATCATCTCTGTGTCCAGCACATGTCAGCGCTACCTTGAAGAAGGTCCAAGACAGACTCAATGACAAGACCGATTATGACTGGTGTCTGGTCGCCACATCCTGCGTGGAAGCTGGAGTGAATCTCTCGTTTCGCACTGGCATGCGCGAAAGGGCCAGCCTTGTCAGTTCTCTTCAAACTGCAGGACGAGTGAACCGTGAAGGACAGTGGAGCTCGGCAGAGGTATGGGACTTCCAGCTCGTAGAGGAAGGACTCGTTCGATCCAACCCCGGTCTGAAGAATTCCCGGGAGGTGCTGGGATACCTCATCGCTGAAGGCGAGATCGGCCCGGAACACGCTACCAAAGCTATGGCCAAGGAGCTCACATTGAAAGATATCAAGAGCAGGATAGATAGGATCACAAGAGCTGAGGAGCGGATGAGGTTCCCTGAAGTGGCCAAGCAGTTCTGCGTCATCGACTCGGATACAGTTACAGCGGTTGTGGATAAGGATGTAGCGGCGCGACTTGACGGCGGCGAGACGGTAAGCCCCGATGAACTTCAGGCATCTAGCGTATCGATTCGACGGCACCTTATGGACGAGTACGCGCTCGAGGAGATCAGGAACCGAGGGCTGGCCAGGTTCCGCGGTTACCCGGAAGTGTTCAGATGGACGCTGGGGTACGACGAGTTCATCGGCTATATGAAGGGGGTGATGGATTCCTACCGACACCAGACAGAGGGATCCATAACCGAGTGAAGGGGAATTCGGCATGTACACGGAGGAGGAGCTGATTCCGCTCTCTGCTCTGCAACACCTATTGTACTGTGAACGCCGGGCGGCGTTAGTCCACGTGGAACAGGCGTGGGCTGACAATGTATACACCGTAGAAGGAAGCCACATGCACGATCGTGCCGATGAAACCGAAACCGAGCGGCGAGGGAGCCTTATGATATGCAGAGGCGTGTATGTGCGGTCTCTGATGTTAGGGCTGTCCGGTCGCGCTGATGTTGTGGAGTTTCATCTCATCACTGCCCCGAACAGCTCATCGGAGGGTGTGCGCTTGCCTGGCTGTGATGGTCTGTGGGCGCCATTTCCTGTTGAGTACAAGCGGGGACGTTTGAGGCATGAGATCGGTTATCAAGTCCAGCTATGCGCCCAGGCGATGTGCCTTGAGGAGACCCTGGGAGCAAAAGGTATTCCCATCGGAGCTCTGTTCTTCGGCGAGACGCATCGCCGCCTTGAGGTAACCCTAGACTCCGGATTGCGCGAACTCACCATTCGGTCGGCTGAGCGTCTTCATGAGTTGATCGACTCAGGGATCACCCCAAAGCCCATCAAGTCCGCCAAATGTGACAAGTGCTCGCTCGCGGACGAGTGCATGCCCGAGCTCGCAGCTCAAAGGCAGGGGGCCAAGCTCTACCTGCGGAGAGTTTTGTCCGACATCATCAAGAAAGGCGAATGAAGATGCAATGAAACGCCTTCTGAACAATCTATATGTGACAACGGACGGGGCGTACCTACACAAGAGAGGCGAAACCGTGTGCATCAACATCGACGGCGAGACGAGGCTCAGCCTCCCGCTGCACACTCTGGGAGGAATTGTATGTATGGGCCGTGTTTCCTGCAGTCCCACGTTGATGGGAGCATGCGGCGAACGCAACATAATGATCTCGTTCTTGAACGAGAATGGCCGCTTCCTGGCGCGTGTTCAGGGCCCTGTGTCCGGGAATGTACTCCTAAGAAAGGAGCAGTATAGGAGGTCCGACGATGAACGTGCATCGTCGGAGGTCGCTCGGGCCGTGGTCATCTCGAAGATAGCCAACTCTCGCGTGGTTCTTCAAAGGTCGCTGCGCGATGCCCCCGATGATCAGAAATGCCCTCCAATAGAAGAAGCCATCGACCGATTGGCCTCCACCGCAGCCGGGCTTTTGGATGATACTTTGCCGCTGGACTCAATAAGGGGGGCGGAAGGTGATGCCGCCAAAACGTATTTTGGAGTGTTCGACTACCTCATCAAGAGCCAGGAAGAGGCCTTCTATTTCACAGAACGAAGCCGGCGCCCTCCGCGAGACAACATGAATGCGCTCATGTCCTTTCTGTACACTCTCCTGGTACACGACACAGTGTCAGCACTGGAATCGGTAGGCCTAGATCCCGCCGTTGGATTCCTGCATCGAGACCGACCTGGACGTCCCAGCCTCGCTCTAGACATCATGGAAGAGTTCCGCGCGATGATCGCGGACCGGCTTGCCCTATCGCTCGTAAACCGGCGACAGATAAAGGAGTCCGGGTTTGTGGCTAGCGAGGCCGGAGGAGTGCTCATGGATAAGGCAACGCGAAGGACTGTGATAGAAGCCTATCAAGCACGTAAGCGTGAGGAGATTAAGCATCCGTTCCTTGGCGAGTCCGTTGCCGTTGGACTGTTGCCGCATGTACAGGCCATGCTGCTTGCTCGACATTTGCGCGGCGACATTGACGCTTATCCTCCTTTTGCTTGGAAATAACCGGCTAGGAGAGGGCCTGTATGATGGTTTTGGTAACCTACGATGTGAACACAGAGACCAAAGAGGGAAGAACACGCCTGCGTCGTGTCGCCAAAGAGTGTGAGAATTTCGGACAGCGAGTTCAGAACTCAGTCTTTGAATGCCAGGTTGACCCTGCCCAGTGGGCAAATCTCAGGTTCAGGCTGCTGGGTACCATAGATCCAGACAAGGACAGTCTTCGATTCTACTTCCTGGGCAAGAACTGGCGACGACGCATTGAACACCAGGGCGCGAAAGAGGGTTATGATCCCGATGGTCTACTCATTGTCTGAGCGTTCCACGGCGCGCGAACCCCGATCAACCATGATTCTACCCGTAGGTTCGCGCTCAGACAGAAGGCCAGCACAGAGGCGGTATGTTACGCGTACCGTTGGAGCCGACCAGCGTCTAGCCGACCGCAAATCCAACGTTCGCGGAATCGCCCACCCACCCGCAGCTTAGCGCCCTGTTTTCTCCTGTACGATCGCTCCTCGCACAGGAGCGTGGGTTGCAAT
>ENA-UOOR01003252-UOOR01003252.1-fermentation-metagenome-genome-assembly--contig:-NODE-3252-length-14702-cov-17.883730_pt1 | contig 14702 bp, 12 predicted proteins | sample MGYA00245780_ERZ724029 | MGnify/ENA primary metagenome ERZ724029 (study PRJEB28704, sample SAMN03018315) | fermentation metagenome | biome: anthropogenic terrestrial biome; feature: soil... | reverse complement strand
GTTTCACGTGCAAAGCTTGCCTACATTATCGATGCAACGGCTGCGCCAGTATGTGTAGTCGCCCCTGTGTCTAGTTGGGTTGTGACCATCATGTCCACAATGGGCGACAAGTTTAGGGCCTCAGGCATCGAGATGGAACCGTTCATCGCATTCGTGCGAACGCTTCCTCTCAACCTCTATGCTTGGCTGACTCTGGCGATGGTTGCAGTTGTAGCCCTCTTTGAGCTTGACTTCGGGCCGATGCAGAGGTTCGAGCGGGAGGCCAGAACTACAGGCAATGTCAACGCCGCGCAACCTGCGGGCGCTGCGAGGCGTCAGCCGGCGATCAGCCCTAAGGGAACGGTATGGGATTTGCTTGTTCCGGTCATAGGGCTCATCGTCTTCGCCATCCTGATGATGGCCTATACCGGCGGCTACTGGTCGGGAGAGGAGATGTCTTTCCTTGACGCGATCAAGAACACCGACTCGGCTACGGCCCTGATGTACGCGGGTTTCCTCGGCCTTGCTCTGACCTTCGTGGTCGTGCTGCCAAGGGGCGTGGTACCGGTCAGCCGGATTCCTGAGGCAATATGGGGCGGGTTCCTGTCCATGCTGCCCGCCATCATAATCCTCATATTCGCCTGGACGATCGGCGGCGTCATCGGCCAGCTGGGTACTGGCGAATTCCTTGCTCATCAGGTGGGGGTGCACCTGAATCCCGGGTGGTACCCTGTGATCATGTTCCTGTTGGCCTGCCTGATCGCGTTCTCAACAGGCACCAGCTGGGGCACGTTCGCGATCATGGTGCCTATTGCCATCGACTTCGCCGTGCTTCTAGCGCCTGAGATCATGCTGGGCATGATCGGAGCGGCGCTGGCCGGGGCGGTGTACGGCGATCACTGCTCACCCATATCCGACACGACCATTCTCAGTTCCACCGGCGCGCAGTGCAACCACATAGACCACGTGTCTACGCAGCTGCCATATGCTACAGCGACCGCAGTCGCGGTGGCAGTGGGCTACATCTTTTACGGGTTCTTCGCGCGTACCGGAGCTTCCACCGCCCTGACGGCGACCTTGACGTTGCTGGTGGCGGCAGCAGCACTCTATCTGATCATCAGAGTGCTGCACGCCCGGTCGCTCAGGCAGGAGACCTCTTCCGGGCGGGTTGTGGGAAAGTAACGCCAATGCCGAGTCTTTTGGAGGGCGTTAGCGACAGCACAGTGACCAATGAACGGACGGGCGGGGCGAAATCCCCGCTCGTTCGGGTGTACTGGGCTTTCGCGGTCGATTGCAGTGGGTCGCGCTCCTTGTGGACAGCCGGCTCTGACGGTAGAATGGGATGAGCGGCAATACACGGAGCGCCCTGCGCCCTGCGACCCGTGTCTGAAAGGGGATACCCACATGGCGCGATTCGGAATACATCTTTCCATATCAGGCGGGGTGGCTAACGCAGCGGCGCGCGCCCGGGAACTTGGCTGCGATGCATTTCAAATATTCAGCCGTAGTCCCCGTACGCTCAAGGCCAAGCCCCTGGACTCTGACGATGTGAGCGCCTTCCGGGCGGCCGTCAGCGAGTCGGGGCTACACCCGGTCGTGGTACATGTCAATTACCTCATCAACGTGGCCAGCCCCAAGGATGACACATATCAGCGTTCGGTGGATGCTCTCACAGACGAGCTCGTTCGTGCCGATATTCTCGGGGCGGAACTGGTGGTGATGCACCCTGGCAACCACGTGGGAAGCGGAGTCGAAGCGGGAGCCATGCGAATCGCCGCTGCCATCGACCGCGCCTACGAAGCCACTGGCGCCAAGGCGCGCCTGTGTCTGGAGAACATGGCGGGTGCCGGCACCGAGCTGGGCACGAGTTTCGCGGAACTGAGCATGATCATCGATGCGGCTCGGTGCGGACCAGGCCTAGGCGTGTGCTTTGACACCTGTCACGCGTACGGAGCGGGCTACGATGTCGCAACCGCTCGTGGGCTCGAGGCGGCGCTGGCAGAGGCCGAGAGCGCTGTGGGCATAGATCGTATCGTGATGGTCCACGCCAACGACTCCAGGGGGCAGCTCGGCGCGCGCAAGGATCGGCACGAGCACATCGGAGAGGGCATGATCGGCCTGGCGGGTTTCCGAAACATCCTCGCCCGTCCGGAGCTGGCCAATCTCCCTTTCATATTGGAAACGCCCGTGGACTCCCCCGAAGACCAGGCGCGCGACCTAGCCGCCCTCAGGTCGTGCGCGCCGCAGCTTGAGCAGCAGCAGTTGACAGTTGAAGGCTAGCAGGGAGGAACAGAGTTGACTTCTGAACCGGTCGGGGCGATCGCCAACTACATCTCGCCAGAGGCCGCCAACGCGTTGCGACGCGAGATCGAGCAGGTCGAGGGCGCGGAGGTCTTTGCTGTAGGGCGATGCGACTCGAACTACGTGGTGTGCGATCTTTCGGTGCTGGCCCGAGGGAATATGGGCGCTGCCCCGGTGGTCGACCCCACTGTCATCCGCGGACAGGTGGTCATACACAACCATCCATCGGGGAACCTGATGCCGTCCGATGCGGATGTGGCGGCGGCGGCCAGTCTGGCCGCACGGGGCGTTGGCTTCTGGATCGTGGATAACTCAGTCTTGCGCATACGTTCAGTGACTGATCCGTTGGCCAATGAGCTTGGCTCAATCATCATCGATCCTGCCGACATCAGGCATCTGTTTTCGCCCAGCGGCCCGCTGGCGGCGGGGTTCAAAGGGTATGAAACACGCGAAGGCCAAGTAGAGATGGCCTTGGCCGTTGCGCGGACATTCTCCGACAGTGGTCATCTGGTTGTCGAGGCCGGAACAGGCACCGGCAAGTCCCTGGCCTACCTGGCCCCGGCATTTCTGTGGGCCCGGCGCAACGGCGCCCGGGTTGTCGTCTCCACCAACACCATCAACTTGCAGGAGCAGCTGATCCACAAAGACGTGCCCGCCGTCTCCAACGCTCTGGGCGAGGAGCTGGCTGCAGTGCTCGTGAAGGGAAGAGGCAACTACCTGTGCATGCGCAAGCTCAATCGAGTCCTCGCCGAACAGGACAGGGCGCTTGAGCCCGGCCAGCGCGGTTCTTTCGCGCGCGTGCTCGAGTGGGCTTACGGCACCGACACAGGCGATCGCTCCGACATGGATTTCGAGCCCGACATGAATGTGTGGGACATGGTAAGCTCAGAGTCGGACATGTGCCTTCACGCCAGGTGCCGGCATTTCGGCGAGTGCTTCTTCCACAGGGCCAGAAAGGCCATGGACGGCGCCGATGTGCTAGTGGTCAATCACCACATCCTGTTTGCGGACGCATCGATCCGGAGCCAGCTGGGCCCGGACGCCGAGCGCGCCGTCTTGCCGCGCTACCGCGCGGTCATCCTGGACGAGGCCCACAATGCCGCCGATGTTGCCACCGAATACTTCGGCCGTATGGTCTCGCGGGTCGCACTGATCAGGCTGGCCAACGCTGTTCACCGCAAGGAGGGCAGATCGGGTGCGGGCGCGGGAGCGAGCACAGGCGCCGCTGGCGGAGACGCTCGGTCCGGAGTCGACTATGGGGCTCTGGTGAGGCTGCGCGGCACTCTCTACGGAGATTGGGGCGACACCTCGCGGCAGGACCAGATCCGCGCTGCTCTCGACCTGATAGATATGGAGGCGATCCCTGCCACTATCAGGCTCCGCGAGGCAGGCGGCGCCTTCTTCGAGGAGGTCAAGCAGTTTGCACTGCGTTCAGCCGGCGAGGGCGGCGAGCGTACACTGCGCATAACGGTCGAAGTACGGTCGGGAGAAGACTGGGACAGGGTGATTTGGCCCGCCCATGAGCGTTTCGCCGGCGCTCTGGAGAGCTTCGCCGACTGTCTGCGTCGCCTGGTGAAGATCCTGCGCGGCGCCGGCGGTAACGAAGATAGCGGCGGCAACAGCGACAGCGGGGATGATGGGCAGCCGCTGACCGGCGCGGGGCCGGACAGCACAGACGTCTACGCTGAAACGGTGGAGCTTGCGGCATACGCCAATCGCGCGCAGGGGCTCTCCGATTCGCTGCGGTTCGCAGTTTCGGCCGATGCTCCCGGCTACGTCTACTGGATGGAGACCACAGGCGCCGGGCCTCGGGCCAACGTGCGCGTCGTGGCGGCACCCATAGCCGCCGGCGAGGCCATAGCCCGCCACATCCTGGAAGGGCAGGAGTCGGTCATCTTCACTTCCGCCACCCTCGCGGTGGGCGAGAGTTTCAGCTACATCAAGCACGACGTCGGCCTGGATCTGGCCGATCCGGGGCGCGTGAGCGAGCTGCTCGTGCCATCGCCTTTCGACTTCGAACGCCAGGTGCTGCTGGCGGTGTGCGACAGCCTGCCCGACCCTGACACGGGCGGGTGGGAAGCCGGGCTGGCGGAGGCGCTCAGCGGTGTGCTCGAGGCCTCAGGCGGACGGGCGTTCGTGCTTTTCACCTCATACAAACTCCTGGGCGCGACCGCCCGCCGCATGGAGGGTTTCTTCCGCAAGCACAGGATGAAGCTGCTGCAGCAGAGGCAGGCGCCTCGCCACGCACTTCTGGCCAGCTTCCGCCGGGACGTAAGGTCGGTCCTGTTCGGCACCGACAGTTTCTGGGAGGGGGTGGACGTTCCAGGCGAGGCGCTCTCATGCGTGATCATCCCGAGGCTCCCATTTGCCGTGCCCACAGTTCCGCTGGTGGAGGCGAGAATAGAGCACCTGCGCGCCAGTGGCGCCGATCCTTTCCGCGAATACACCCTGCCCGCTGCGGTGCTCAGGTTCAAGCAGGGCTTCGGCCGCCTCATCCGTACCACCACCGACCGCGGAGCAGTCGTGGTGCTCGATTCGCGCGTAGCTAGGCGCAATTACGGTCGAAGCTTCATCGCTGCCCTGCCCAGGTGCACCGCGTTCTCCGGAGGCGTGGACGGAATCTGCGCCCGTCTGGGCGAGTGGCTGAGGCCGCCCGAACCCTAGATTCTATACTCCGCGCACATGCATATGTACTAGGGGTAATCCAGCGAAGGAGGAAGTGTTCTAGTGCTCGTCTTCTATGTGGGCGCCAAGGGCAGAGTCCTGGCCTTCGGTCTCGCTCTTCTGATGCTGACTTCATTCGTAGTCGCGGCAATCGGGAATGTGGCCGCGGTTGGCCTGGGGAACGCCATGGGCGGCGCTGCAGGCGTAGGCAGAAACGCCATAGCCGCGGTAACCTCAGGCAGCAGGCTGGTGCCGATATACTCCGTGTCCCGCGAAGATCGGGTCTGCGCGATCACTGTGGATGCCACATGGGGCGACGACAAAACCATGGCGCTTCTGGATCTATTCGACAAGCATGGGTTGAAGGTCACATTCTTCTTGGCGGGGCACTGGATCAAGTCGTACCCCGACAAGGTTCGCGAGATCGCCTCTCGCGGTCACGAGCTGGGCAACCACTCCTGGACTCATCCCCATATGAGCGCACTCTCGCGCGAGAAGATCCGCGAGGAGCTGGAACGCACCCAGCAGGCCATAGCGGATCTCGCCGGGAAGCGTCCCGCGGTTTTCAGGCCGCCGTTCGGCGACTACAGCAACACCGTGATAACCGTGGCCCACGAGTGCGGTCTGCAGACCATTCAGTGGAGTGTCGATTCTCTGGACTGGAAGGACCTCGGCGCCGGCCAGATACATGAGCGCGTGATGAAGCGGATGCGCCCCGGCGCGATCATCCTGTTTCACAATGCGGGGAAGAACTCGGTGGAGGCTTTGGACTGGATCATTCGCGATCTCAAGACGGACGGCTACGCCATGCTGCCTGTGTCCGAAATGCTGCTTGCAGGCGAGACATATGTAGATCGCAGCACAGGTGAGCAACGTTCCGTCCAGCCCAGGACGCCCGTGCCCGGCACGGGTGGGCGCGAGATGCCCGAGCGTCGGCCCGCCGTGGATCCATCGGGGCCACGGTAAGCTCAGAGCAGGGAGGACAGGGAGGAGAGGACATGATCATCGTGACGGTCAAGCGGCGGACTGTGATACTTGCGATAGTGGCCATCATCCTCGTGATCGTGTCGGCGTGCGTGGCGATGAGTGTGCCCAGGTTGAAACGGATGACCACCGGCGCGAGGCCGGGCGTGACCTTAAGCGGCGTCGCGGTGGGCGGGCTGTTTGCCGACGAGGTGAGACAGGTCGTGCTCGGCCTTGCCCCCCGCGTCGAGCGGCTGCCCCGAGAGGCGATGTACCACTCTGAGACGGGGGAGGTGGTGCCGGAGGAGCCGGGCGTGGCAGTGGATGTAGACAGAACGGTGACAACTGTGATGGCCGCGCCGCGGGGGGCTGTCCTTGAGGTGACCACCAGGGGGGTGCCTCCTGCGGTGACTGCGGCGATGTTGAAACCCGTATACCGGGTGCGCACCTCCGAGCGCGCGGTTGCCCTGGCGTTCAACGTGGCATGGGGCGAGGAATGGCTGCCCAAGATCATGGACGCACTGGCCGACGCGAGCTCGCGCTCGACATTCTTCATCACCGGCACCTGGGCAAGGCAGTTTCCAGACCTGGTGCAGGCTCTGGCCTCTGCCGGGCATGAGATCGCCAACCATGGCTGGGATCACCCCAACCCCGGTCGGCTTGGCGAGGCCGACCTGACTGACTTGATCGAACGTAACGAGACCCTCCTGCGCGAACTGACCGGTGTGCGCACAACGCTGTTCTCGCCGCCGTACGGAGAGGTGAACCAGAAGGTGTGCAAAGTTGCGGCGCGCCTGGGCTACACCACGATTATGTGGACCGTAGATACCATCGACTGGCAGAGGCCCCAGCCGCAGATAGTGGCGGAGCGCGCCATGCGAAGACTGGCCGGCGGAAACATAGTCTTGGTTCATCCCACCGAGCCCACAGCCAACGCCCTTCCGTCGATCCTGGCGGACCTTGCCCAACAGGGCTATCGCGCGGTCACCGTCTCGGAACTGCTGCATATGGGAGAGCCTGCTCACGACAGGGGGTGATGCTTTCCCGTCTAGTTGAGCAGCTCACGCTGGATGAGTTTCCAGTAACCCGCGTCCTCCTGGCCCAGCCTCCATATTGCTATCCCGCCCAATCCATACCTCTCTACCAGCTTCAGTTTGGCCTTGAGGCTGTCGGTGCTCTCAAACCACACTTCGCGGGCGACAGTGCCCGACTTGTAGCGGTAGTGCGGGGTGGCCGCCTTGGCGTCCCACTGGATCTTCCTGCCGTACTTGGCCGCATTGGCCACTGCTTGCTGATACGTTACGGCTCTGGCCCGATTGGTGCCGGTGTTCCAGTCGTAGCCGTAGGCCGCCACACCCAGCAGGACCTTTCGTTTCGGCATCTGCGTGACGGCGTACTTGACCACCTTCTCGACCCACGGAAGCGAGGCTATGGGTCCGGGGCGTGTGCCCGATGTGTGCTCATCGTAGGTCATTATCATCACTTGGTCGCATACGCGGCCCAGTTCGTAGTAATCGAAAGCTCCTACCCAGGCAGAGGTGGGAGCGTCTTTATACTTGGCCGGCATCGACATGGTCACCCTGTAGCCTTTGGGCGCGAGCGCGGCGCGCAGTTCCTTCATGAACTGAGTGAGCACCGCCCGGTCGGCCGGGGGAACGTTCTCGAAGTCGATATTGACCCCTGCGTAGCCGTGAGTCTTCACAATCTCGAGTATGTCGCTGACCGCCCTCTTGCGGGCTGAGCGCGAGTTGAGCAGGGCCGATATCTCGGCCTTGTCAAAGGAGCGCCCAGTTAGGTTGTGTATGAGAGCCAGATTAGCCAGTCCTCTCGAAGTGGCCAGGGTCATCGCGTCCGCGCTGTGGTCGCCCCGGACATTGCCCGTCCTGTCTACAGCGAAGGAGAACGGGGCGATGGCCGTGAGCGAATCAGAGTATGCATGAACGATGTCGTAGGACGATTTGTCTCCTGGGTAGTTCACGGTGTAGTACCCGACCACATCATGCTTGGCCTGCTCCGCGCCTTGCGACGATGGCGCCGTTGTCAGCAGCGAGCCGGCTATCCACCCGTAACTTCCTCGCGGCAAGGACACCTGATACCATCCGTTCACCTCTCCAACCAGCCTAACATGGGTGTTCTTGGCGAGAGTGCCGGTCTTGGAGTACTGGGTGCCGGGGCCGGAGCGTACGTTGGCGGTGTCGGATACGGCTGCGCTGCGGCCTGCAAGATCCCTAGGTGTACTGTTCTGTATTTGGGGGGTGGGTACTGTTTCGTGGACACCGGGAGTCGCGGGCGCCTGGGCGACCGGCTTACTTGAGCGCATGCCAGCAATGGAGCTTGCAATGTACAGTAGAACGACCAAGGTTGTGACTGTCGTGTTCGCCTGCACCTGGTGCCCTCCCTTCCGCAGTGTCCCGGATGATTTACGTGTGCCGCAGCGCAGCTGAGATGGGATTTCGCTGTCGCTCGGCATTCACCTTCAAGCAAATAGGGGGTCGAATGGGAATCCATGGCGTCCGATGCAGACCCTGCGGTATTTCGTCTGGATTCGCAGGACTTCGACGCATGGGGGCGAATGAATACCCAAATATACTGGCCAACCCTGCGAATTGGGTTACGGCGTGGAAGGTGGGCGCGATATGGCGGAGGATGCAGGCGGAGGGCACCGCAAAGCGGGCGTGCGAGTTAAGGTGTTGCGCGGTTCGGAAGGTTCGTCCAGTCCTGGTATGCCGCGCTACATGAGCGATTATGCGTCCGGATTTGACCTACAGGCCTGCCTGGCGCGGGATGTCGAGCTCGCTCCCGGGCAGCGGGCCCTGGTGCCCACCGGGCTGCGAATCTCGATCCCTCAGGGCTTTGAAGGGCAGGTGCGGCCGAGAAGCGGGCTTGCGGCAAGGCACGGCGTTACAGTCTTGAACACCCCGGGCACGATCGATTCGGATTACCGAGGCGAGATATGCGTGATCCTGATAAATCTGGGCTCCGAACCGTACACTATCAGTCACGGCGATAGAATGGCACAGCTTGTGATCGCGCCCGTTGTCCAGGCTGAACTAGTTGAGGTCGACTGCCTGGACGCCACCGGACGCGGCGCGGGCGGATTCGGAAGCACAGGCGTGTCAAGCGGGGAGGGGTCTAGGGATGTCTGAGGTCATCGGCGAGAGAATCGCACAGCTCAAGCAGGAGATTGAGGCGCTCCGCGACGAGCTGCGCCAGGCAGTGCTGCGCGAGGCGTCGGCGCCTGAGCACGAAAGCACGCACACGATCTCCGACAGGCTGGACAGGCTGATCGTGGAGTTCATGAAGGTCAAGGATGAGGTCGGCGAGGCGGGGCGCGATTAGCCAGGCCGGAATTAACTCGGGCCTCCTGGGTACACTAACTGCAGTGTCCAAGCTTTCCAGCTTCTAAGGAGGTCGAGTTATGTCAAAGGTAATAGGCACATTCTCGTCGCGCGATTCTGCTGAGTCCTGCATTCGGCAACTGCGCAACTCAGGCTTCGACCACAATCGCATATCCTTGGTGGCCAAGGGCGATAGGCAGGGGCAGGGGCAGGGGCAGGGGCGAGGCGGCCAGGGCCAGGGCGCCGCTACGATGGGCGTCGGCGGTAGTTTGGCCATGGGCACCACCACCGGGGGGGTGCTCGGCGGAGTCGCCGGTTTACTAGCTGGGCTGGGCGCGCTCACCATTCCAGGGCTGGGGCCGATTGTAGCCGCTGGACCTCTCGCTGCCGCACTTACCGGCGCCGTCGGCGGAGGTCTCGTGGGCGGCCTGGTGGATATGGGGATCCCTCAGGAAAGAAGCCAGTTCTACGAGGGGAAAGTGCGTGAGGGCAAGATCCTAGCTGTGGTCGACGCGGAGTCTGACAAAGTGGACAGCGCCGCGCGCAGCATGCGCGATTTCGGCGCCTCGGATGTAGAGACCCACTGACGCTGGAATAGACGGGCAGCGATGGGCGGCGACCGGCAAGATGGTCGGCGGCAGTGCCGGCGCCGCCGCCCTCGTTATCTGCGGTGCGCGGCGTGGCACGTGGCGAACCGTCTGAACAATGCAACAGGAGGCACATTGAAATGGATGCGGAGATAAGGGTGCTGGTAACAGGGGCTGCTGGGCGTATGGGTCGCGAAGTGGTGAGGGCGGTATGCGCCGCCGATGGGATGAGCCTGGTGGGCGCGGTGGACCTCGCCAACGCCGGCCAGGACGCCGGGGCGGTCGCGGGCATCGGACCTGCGGGCATTCCCATCCGCTCCGATCTCGAAGGAGCCCTGCGCGATGCCGCGCCCAACGTGATGGTGGACTTCACCATAGCCCGGGCGGCGCAGGCAAACGTCATGACCGCCATTGATCGCGGAGTGCGCTTTGTCGTCGGAACCTCTGGGATGCAGCCGGAGGCGGTCGAGGCCATTCTGCACAAGGCTGCCGTGCACGGCGTGGCGGGCGCCATAGTGCCCAACTTCGCATTGGGCGCCGTTCTTATGATGAGGTTTGCTCGAGTGGCCGCTCAGTATCTTCCAGCATGCGAGATTGTGGAGCTTCATCACGACGGCAAAGTCGATTTCCCTTCGGGGACGGCCAAAGCCACGGCCCATGAGGTGGCGTCCGGCCGCGGCGATGCCGTGGGGCATGCGCGAGGCCTGGGAGGCCGCGGGACGGAGATCGAGGGAGTGCCCATTCACTCGGTTCGCCTGCCGGGCCTAGTCGCTCACCAGGAGGTGATATTCGGCGGCGCCGGGGAGACTCTCACTATCCGCCATGATTCGCTGGGCAGAGATTCGTTCATGCCCGGAGTGCTCTTGGCTATCAGGAGAGTCGTAGGCCTTGACCGCGTAGTCACAGGCCTCGACCCGTTGCTGGACTGATTCACTGTCCAGACACCCCCATGTGACCTCGGCCATATACTGCATGGGAGGTGTCACGCGATGAGCCTCGAAGGCAAGACGGTCGGGGTGGCTCTGACCGGTTCACACTGTACGATACCGGAGGTACTTCCCCAGATTGAAGCGCTGGTCCAGCGAGGAGCAAGGGTTGTTCCAATACTTTCGTATTCGGTGGCTCACACCGACACGCGTTTCGGCCGGGCGCAGGACATAAGGCAGACGCTGGAAGAGCTTACCGGCGCCGATGTGGTAGACACCATTTCCAAGGCTGAGCCCATCGGCCCCAAGGGACTCCTGGACTGCCTGGTAATCGCCCCATGCACCGGCAACACCCTGTCGAAACTGGCGCTTGGCATCACCGATACTCCAGTGCTGATGGCCGCCAAGGCGCAGTTGCGTAACGGCAGGCCGCTGGTGATCGGCATAGCCACCAACGATGGGCTGTCGGGGTCGGCGCGGAACATAGCCGCTCTGCTCGCGCGGAAGAACGTGTATTTTATCCCATACGGACAAGACGACCCGGCCGGCAAACCCACATCGCTGGTGGCGCGGATGTCCGACATGGAGAGAAGTGTCGAGCAGGCCATGGCGGGAAAGCAGGCGCAGCCTCTCCTGATCGAGAAGTGGAAAGATTAGCGCCTATCGAGCAGGAATACGGCCAATTGCAGCCAATATACTTATTTTAATTCAGGCTGACGTAGGGGAGTTGATATGCAATGCTGAATGTAGCAGTGGTAGGCGCGACGGGCGCTGTGGGCCAGGAGATGATCTCGGCCATTTTCGACCTGGGGCTGCCAGTGGATGATCTGATACTGGCATCCTCCGAAAGATCGGCGGGCCGGGTGCTGTCGACGCCGCGCGGCGAGATCGAGGTTCGCGAAGCCAAACCCGAGCTCTTCGACGGTGTGGACGTAGCATTCTTTGCAGCTGGAGGCGGTGTTAGCCTGGAACTCGCGCCGGAGGCAGCGCGCCGCGGCGCGCTGGTTATCGATAACTCCAGCGCGTTCCGAATGTTTCCCGATGTTCCTCTGGTGGTGCCGGAAGTCAACATTGAAGCGGCTCAGCATCACAAGGGGATTATCGCCAACCCCAATTGCTCCACCATAATCGCCATCGTGCCTGTGGCGCCGATCTGTCGCCGCTGGGGAATGGAGCGCATGGTTGTCTCAACCTACCAGGCGGTTTCGGGGGCAGGGCACGAGGCCATGGAGGCGCTCACAGTTGAGAGCCGGGCTGTGCTGGCCGGCAGGGATCCCGAGCCGTCAGTCCTGCCTTTCAAGTCCGCTGAAGTGCACCATCAAATCGCATTCAACGTGATACCGCACGTTGACTCGTTCGGCCCTGACGGCTACACACGTGAGGAGCACAAGATGACGAACGAAATCCGGAAGATACTGGGCGACCCCACACTTCGCATAAGCTCCACCACAGTCCGGGTGCCGGTGTATCGTTCGCACTCCGAGTCCATAAATCTGCAGACGCGGGAGCATGCTTCGATTGAAGAGGTGCGCGAGGTTCTGTCGACCGCTCCGGGCGTTAAGGTAGTCGACGACCCGGCGAGTTACTCTTACCCGATGCCTATTCATACTTCAGGCACTGACGTCATCGAGGTGGGGCGGCTCCGCGAAGACCCCTCCGCGCCTAACGCAATGTGGCTCTGGGTAGTGGGAGATCAGCTCAGGAAGGGCGCGGCGTCCAACGCGGTTCAGATCGCTGTGGCGCTCTACAGGTAGGGGAGGCGGCAGACACATGGGGATTGTGGTTCAGAAGTTCGGCGGTACCTCCGTTGCCAGCGAGGAGTCGCGCGCGAGGGTAGTGGCGAAGATAGTCGAGGCAAGGCAGGACGGCAAAGACGTTGTGGTCGTCGTGTCCGCCATGGGCCGCAAGCCTGCGCCGTATGCCACCGATACCCTGCTGGACTTGGTTGAGTCGCTGTGCAAGACGCTTCCCGCGCGGGAGCGCGATGCGATTGCCGCCTGTGGCGAGATCATCTCCACAGTGGTGGTAGCGGCCGCGCTCGAGGCTGCCGGGTGCCCGGCAGCCTCGCTCACAGGCGTGCAGGCCGGAATCAGCACCGACAGTAACTTCACAGACGCGCGGATCACGAAGATAGAGCCCCGGCGGATTCTGGAGATTCTGGAAAGCGGCAGGGTAGCGGTTGTCGCGGGCTTTCAGGGGACCACCGAAGCGGGCGATGTGACGACGCTGGGCCGCGGCGGAAGCGACACGACTGCCGCCGCCCTGGGCGCGGCGCTCGGTGCCGATATGGTCGAGATATACACCGATGTAGAAGGCATAATGACCGCCGACCCCCGCGTAGTGCCTGAAGCCAGGTTCCAAGACACTATGTCCTACACCGACCTCATAGAGATGGCCAACCAGGGCGCGAAAGTCGTGCACCTGCGGGCGGTGGAAATCGCGATGCATTCCCGCATACCACTGGCCATCAAGAGCACGTTCTCGGATTCGCCGGGCACTCTGGTGGCGGACGTCGCGCGCAGGGCAGTGGCGACCTTCGCCCCGCCCCGAGTGGTGTCGGCGGTTACCACAGTGAGTGAACGGACCCAATTGGTGCTGAGCGGCGATGCATATAGTGACACAGGGTCGGTGCTTGGAGTCTTCTCCACCCTGGCCGACCAGCGAATCTCGGTGGATATGATCAACGTTTTCCCTGACAGAATTGCATTCATTGTGGCGTCCAGAGAAGCCGCGGATGCCGTGGCCACCATGAAGCAATTGGGAATTGACGCTGAGGCCAACCCCAGCTGCGCTAAGGTGTCGGTGGTCGGCGAAGGCATGCGCGGCGTTCCCGGAGTCATGGCGAAGGTGGCCCGGGCATTGCACGATGCGGGCGTCCGCGTGCTTCAGACCTCCGACTCGCACTACTCCATATCTTGTCTGGTGCCAGAGGCTGACATGGAGCGCGCGGCGCGGGCGCTCCATTCCCAGTTTGAACTTGAGAAATAGGGGCGGCGGGGCCAGTTTGCTTCGCTGCCCCTTCCATTGATCTCGCGATTCGGGAGGCGAACACAGTGAACACAGCAAACACATTGAGAAAAGACGGGAAGCTAGCCCGGGTGCTCACAGCGATGGTGACGCCGCTTGCGGCGGATATGTCGGTTGACTACCGGAAGGCTCGGGCTCTCGCGAGGCGGCTTGTGGAGAACGGATCGGACGGGCTCGTTGTCGCCGGAACGACAGGCGAATCGCCTACCCTCAGCCATGAGGAGAAGCTCAAGCTGTTCGAAGCCGTGTTGGACGAGGTCGGCGGCGAAGCAGTGGTTTTCGCGGGCACGGGCGCTAACGATACGCGCGCCAGCATCGAGATGACCTGCGATGCCCAGCGTGTCGGAGTGCACGGGGCCATGCTGGTAGTGCCGTACTACAACAAGCCCCCACAGGCCGGGCTGTACCGGCACTTCGCCGAGATAGCCGAGGCCACCAGCCTACCTCTGCTGGTGTACAACGTGCCGGGACGCACTTCGGTGAACCTAGCCGCTGATACCATGGCCAGGCTGGCTCGGGACTTTGCCAATATCGTGGCCGTGAAAGAGGCGTCGGGAATGCTGGACCAGGTGGCGGAGATACGCTCCAAAGCTCCCGAGGATTTCATAATCTACAGCGGCGACGACAACATGACTGTCCCCGTAATGGCAGTGGGCGGAGACGGCATCGTCAGCGTGGCCTCGCATGTAGCCGGCGTGCAGATCCAGGAGATGATCGCTGCGTTCGTGGCCGGCGACACGGCCCGCGCAGGCGAACTTCACAGACGCCTGTTGCCCTTGTTCAAGGTCGTCTTCGTCACCACCAATCCCATACCCATAAAGGCGGCAATCGCCCTCGCCGGGTTCGACGCCGGCCCCCTGCGACCGCCGCTCGTTGAAGCCACCGAGGCTGAACGCGTCCAGATCCGAAAGGTGATG
>ENA-UOOR01003251-UOOR01003251.1-fermentation-metagenome-genome-assembly--contig:-NODE-3251-length-14709-cov-10.086325_pt1 | contig 14709 bp, 14 predicted proteins | sample MGYA00245780_ERZ724029 | MGnify/ENA primary metagenome ERZ724029 (study PRJEB28704, sample SAMN03018315) | fermentation metagenome | biome: anthropogenic terrestrial biome; feature: soil... | reverse complement strand
TGATCAGGCGGACAGAAAGTGTGAACACCGAGGAAACAGGTACGACCAGACTGGCTGCGATTGCCAGCGGCATCAGGACATGCGCAGAGTATGTCGTGCCGGTCGGAACGAACGTTATCGCATCGGCCAGGGCGATCTCTGCAATCGTTGTGTCCGTCTCACCGATCGTCACTTTGAGGATCGGTCTCCAAGCATAGGTGATCCCGGCGGTCAGCCCGGTAAACCGCACTGCACAGTAGACGGAGGTCGTAGTATCGAAGGTTGACTCCAGATCAGACGTATACGTGAAATCTGTCTGTGTCGCGGTTGTGCCGACCAGTTCGATGCCTACCGAAACATCAGACGACGGTTTATCAGCAGCAAAAGCTGACGAGGATGCCAGCCAGAATGTCTGTTCGATACCGCCCGGCAAATCGGCAATCTCGGCGCTGATCACATTGTTGGTGATGCTTATATTGGCGCCTGCGGTCAGATTGGGCTGCTTGGCATCAAATGCGATCTTGGCGCCCCCGGAGGTCAGGACCCGGGTGCTGTCTGCGGTCGGCACCGTGTCCTTGTCTTCCCAGGTCGGTGCACCGGCCCCGTTCGACACAATGAGCTGCCCGGCTGTTCCGACAACGGTCGGGGCATAAACCGTCGGCAGAGCGGTTGCAGCATTGCTGACTACAGTATAGCCGGTGCCGTCGATATTGATCGATCTGTTGTAATTGGTCTGTATGATGCCGGTGACAAGACCTTTGGCATCATACGAGGCGAAGACCAGGTCTTCGGGATTGGCTGCGATGTCTGCGTTCTTTGATACCTTTCCGTCGATGTTGCTCTGCAGATCGGTCTTGACCGCATAGACCGCTCCGGATGTGATCAGATCGGTGCTGTTTTCTTCGGGAGCGCCCGTTGTAATGCTGTTCGTAGCCGTACCGCCGAGGGTCAGTTCTCCGACCACGACGGCCGAGAAATAACCGGTCCGCCACAGCAGAGCTGAGCTTCCGATATCCAGGACGGCGGTTGTATTCGGCACCAGGGCGTTATTAACTTCGATGTTAGAACTATTAAGTGCTTTGATCGCATCGGAAGCGCAGGCGTCTGTGTAAATGAACCTGAACGCTTTTTCGGTGCTGCCGAGATCCACAGCGCTGTCGTCGGTCGGTATAATACTGCCGGTCAGAGCCGCAGTGCCGACCAGCGGGATATATTTGGCCAGCAGATTGACCAGATCGGTCTGATCGGAGATGGTGCCGGTGACAGAACCCCACGATGAGGTGGAGACATCTGTCCAATCGGTACCGTCGGTCTGATAGAAATGGTATCTGTCATAGGTTTCTGTAGTGGCCCCGGTATACAGGACCACGGTACCGGAGGCCAGTGACGCGGCGGCCGGCATCGTACTGTAATATTTGATTGCGATGATGATCCGGTTGTCGTCTCCGGCCGTGATCGTGTTCGCGATAGTGCCTACCGGCATAAAGGCATACGGGACCTTCAGATCGCTGTCAAGTACAACCGCCTGTCCTTCGGTTTCGCCCTGAGCTCCTGCGATCTTACCGGTCGCTTCGATATTTCCTGTAGCGGTGACCTTGCCGTCCACGGCATAGTCACTCAGTCTGTCATAATCTGTCATTTAGATCAACTCGCTCCGATGAGATTTACCTGGTACACGGTCCCGTCGGCAGGTGCGGTATTGAATGTCAGTACTGCGGCCGTGCTGGTCAGTTCCTTATGCATATCCACTTCTTTGCCGTCCGAATCGAACACATACAGTCCGTACGGTTTGGTAGAGAACGAATAAGTATGCGTGAATGCAACAGTGGAACCGTCGCCCGTGATCTCGTACGATTCGACGGCCAGCGTGCCTGTTGACATCGTAGAACCGATGAAACCGCCGGCAGACGATGAATAGACAAGCGCCTGGCCGTCCAGGATCGAACTTTTGAGCAGCGGCACGGTGGTGTCGATGTGCCCGGTATCCCTGGAAGCGGCAGTTCCCAGATCTGCAGCGTCCGCCTTCAGGACCAACGAACCGTTGATGGCAGCCAGATCGGCTACCAGGCCGGTGATCTGGCTCTCGGCGAGGTCGGGAACATCCGAAGCGGTCAGCTGAGCGGCTGACGTTACAACACCGTATTCATTGATGGTTACTTTTGTAAATGTTCCGGCGGTCGTGCTGTTGATCGGGATGGCTCCCACATCCGAATAGGTCAGGATCACAGTGCCGGTCTTGCCGTTGACACTGTATATCGCGCCCGCCGTGGCCATCTTGACCCAATTGCTGAGCGTCGAGTATACACCGTTGAGGATATAGGATCCGTTGTCTGCGCTCTCGGTTCCGGTCTCCACATTGGCCCAGTCCCCGGTTTCAGCATCGGTCAGGGTGGTGAGCGCATCTTTGGAAGCGACCGTACCCATCGGCCGGGAGATCGCATATTCCGGGATCACGCCTGTCTCGAGTTTGCCGTTCGCATCCAGGATCGGCAGGTCCCCTGCCGCTGAACCGGCATTTCTGTATGCTGCCGTACCGAGGGCTTCCAGATCCTGAAGCGTGACAAATGCCGAACCGGTGTAGACCTTGATGGCCTGGGCCGTGGTATCGAAGTACAGGCGCCCTGCTTTCAGATTGGCGGTCGGAACTGACGAAAGATTCTCCAGCACCAAGGCTGTGACCTGGTTGCCGTTCATATTGATCGTAGTTGCTATTCTCATCTGACCGCCGCCGTACCTGTTTCAGCTTCTGTAAATGTGACCGTGCAGTTGTTGGTATCGACCAGCTGCAGATCGCCGATGATCTGGTTGCCGTCCGAATCGTAGGTCTGGACGGTCACAACCTTATCCAGATTATGCGGGATCGTCCAGAGCGTGCTGGCCGTTGTCTGTTCGAAAGTGTACTGCCCGCTGTCCGCCAGGGTCCCGCCGCCCGGAATGAGGACCAGCACGAACTGGTTGAGGGCCGGCGCAGCAGTAAAGCTCACGGTGCAGGTGTTGAGGGTCGAAGCGGTCACAACCGCATCCGTATAACGCGCATTGGTATCATCGTTGTATCTGATGGAATACACGAAATTCCGCGATCCAAAACCGTGTGTGACCGTGAACGAGGTGTCTGTGCCGTTGCCGAGCATCCGGGTGACGATGGACGTGCCTCCGCTGCCGCCCCCGCCGCCGCCCTCGATCTTGGTCCACCAGACGGAACCCCCCTCCAGCGGGTCGTGGCCGATGTTGCCGTCCGCCAATGAGATGTAGATCGTGTAGTTGTCTGTGATGACCGATGAATCGTGATAGGTCTTTCCGCTGTCCCAGGCCCACAGGCCGTCGATACCCAGCGTATACAGGTCGAACCAATTGCGGACCAGCTTCTCGGACGGGACCTTCGTGTCCGAGAGGACGGTCCCCCAGGCCGATACTATCTCGGTATATGACATCTGTCTGCGCCAGGACCCGGGATCCGTCCCGGGCGCGATATTGAGGTTGCTGTCCACAAGCGAGATGTACTCGTAGTTTCCGTAGATGACCGCCGACCCGACGGAATACGTCAGTGCCGGACTCCAGGCCCAGATGGCCATCGTGCCGTCGGTCTTCTCGTCAAGCGTTGCTTTGGTCAGCTTCTCGGACGGGATCTTGAGATCGGAAGTGACGCCCTGCCAGGCAGTGACAATGTCGGTGGCGATCTCCAACCGCACCCAGTGCGTCGGCACCAGAGGATCGTCGGCAGCAGGATCGTTGCCGACATTGCTGCTGATGAGCGACAGGTAGATGTAGTTGCCTTCCACCACCGGGGAACCTGCCGAATATGTGAGCTCGGCATTCCACGGCCAGACGGCCAGTGTGCCGTCGGTCTTGAGATCCAGGCTGTCCTTGGTCAGTTTCTCGGACGGATAGTGATCATCGTCCGGGGTTTCCTGCCAGGCGGTCACCAGATTGCTGTACAGCTGGTAGATCGGGTCGATGAATGCCTTGACGATGAAACCGTTCTCATCCAGATACGGCATGTTCAGGTCTATGGACATATCATAGGTGCCGTTGTAGGTCTTGAAGCTCAGGGTCTGCTCATTGTCGTATGTGACCGGCTTGATGAATCCGTAGTTCTTGAAATACTCGACCCAGCCCCACAGGGTAGGACTTTCGCTGGTGAATGTGCTGTCGATCGTGGTCAGCTGGGCCACACTGTCGACCAGAGACTGGGAAACGCTGTCCGACAGCTTGAGCGTGTCGACCTGCGATATGGTGGCAGCGGTCTGATCCAGTCTGACCGTCCCGTCGGGTTCGGTGGTCGTGGTGTTCTTGACGAATGCCAGCTGATAGGACAGGCGGTTGTTCACGGCCCTATGGGTGACCTCCCACGGGATATCGAAGGTAGTCCCGTCAAAGGCATCGTCGGAATCCGGATCGTACATGATGGTGTTGCCCAGATCATCCTTGACATCGAATATGATGAACGGCTTCTTGCCGTCCAGCCATCCGGTCGGATACTCGAAATGAAGCCTGGTCGAATAGGAGTCACCGACCTGCCCCGAAAATCTGTTCCGCAGCGGGGTCAGCACCCGGGTGGCCGGGTCGAACACCCGATAAATCTGAGTAGGTACGGAATCTGTCATGAAGGATTCATGTCATCGGGGATTTATAAGGGTTTATCCGTTCACGTTGCTCAGGTTGGTGCTGAGCTGCTGTGTGCTCGTGGACAGGTCGACGTTCTCGACCACTCCGAAGGTATAGGTCGTGGTGCCGGCCGGATAATGCCGTTCGTATCCTGACAGCAGGAATTTCTGCGGTACGGTCGACGAACTGCTGATGTACGACGCATTGGTTACAACGACATCATCCACTTCATCTGTGATCGATGTGATCCGTGACGGCGTAGCAAAACACGGCCTCCAATAAACTGATGTGCCGTTGCGGATCATCTCCTTTACCGTGAACGAGATCGACTGCTGCGGCTCGGCCCGATATTTGAATATCCCGTTTGCAAAAGTGGTTGCCTGATAATATGTTGTTTCAACACCGTTATCATCAGTATTAGTTCCTTCCACGAGTTCCGGTATATACAGGGTGGCGCCTTCCATCTCGCCGAAGGTGCTCACGCTGCTGCCGGATTTGAAGGTCTCACTGAAGTCGGACTGGATCTTTCCGTAGGTGTCGCTGCAGTAGATGGTCTGAACGTTGACCACCGTGTCGGTGCCTTCGCTGCCGAGACTTACCGAGCCCAGCACGCGGCCGTACATGGAGGTCGAAGACCGGTTATAGAGGTCGATCGCACCGTAACTGAACACGGGTACCGCTGAACCGGGGCCGTATACGGCTGAAGATGCGAAATCAGATACATAGGCCCGGTTGTCTGCGAAGAAGATCTTGCAGCCCAGGTATGTGGCGCAGACCTGCAGGATGTACCAGATGTTCTGTCCTGCGTTGAATGACAGGATGTTGTTCCCGGAGGTAAGACTGGAATTGTAAGATGAATGTATATAGGCAATACCGAAACTGCGCATGATGTTCTCGATCCAGGCATCCGCATATGCGGATCCGGCGGATGCGAGCGTGCTCCCCTTGACGATCGCCGCTTCACAGTAGGCCGTGATGGTGTAGGTGTTGTCAGACAGGCTGCATTTGACCACTGTCAGATTCGATCTTCCCACTGCATTGATCTGGATCTTGTTCTTTCCGGCCAGGATGTCGTTCTCCAGCGCCGGAGCTACCGCCACCAATTTCTTCCGGGGGATGCTCATTGTCAGGCTCTCGAACGGATTGGAGATGCCGCCGCTTAAAGTGTACGAATTCACGCAGTTGAGGCCGTTGGCATCATTCAGCAGGTAGTAATACGTCGACCGATCCGACGACGACATGGTTATGCTGAATGCCGTTTTGCTGATCGGCGAAGGCAGAAGAGCCTCTTTCTCGGCGGTCGTTCCCGACAGGTTCGTAGGTATCGGTACGTCATCGCTGCTTACGTACATGGTGCCGACCGCAAAGACCAGCGTTCCTGAGATAGACTGGTTGTATTCTGCTTTATAAGTGCGTGTCAGAGACCTCACATATCCGTTAAGTTCAGTGATGTACGAGCCGGTCCCGGCATTATAGCCGAACGGCGGAATGTACGGATTTGTACAGTCCTCATGATCGCTCAGACCGGAACTTCCGGGGATGTAGGTGAGTGTGAACCCGTCGCTGAGACATTGCCAGCGATCGACCGCAGCGGTAAGCTGGGCATACCAGTAAGCATTGCTCCATTTGGTCGGATCAGAACTGGTGTCATCATGGACATCCGGCGATTTCCTGGTGAAGTTGATCGAATAGGCCCGGCTGTTGCCGGATTCCACGGTAAACGCCCGGCTGGCCGGCAAAGTCACCAGCGGCACGGTCAAGGTCTTCTTTTGGAAGGTCTCATTGAGATCCGTGATCGAGCCCAGGTCGTATGAATGAGTTACACTGTTCGAATCAATATACGAAAGTCTCAGTGCTCCGCCGTAGTCTGACATGTGCCCGTTTCACCTCTTGAAGAACAGGAAAGCGATCAGGCCGTCTGCACCTTTCTTTCCGGGAACATTATTCGTTGCTGCAGGATCGCTTGATCCGCCGCCCCCGCCGCCCCCATAATACCCCGAAGTTGCTGGAGAAAGCTCTGATGAAGAAATGTAACCTGCTCCATTTCCGCCGTATGATTTACGCTGGAACGCAATACTCCTGTAAGATATATCCATATCCAATTTCGCAGAAGCTCCTCCGCCTCCTCCGATGTTATAAAATATTGGATCTGGGCCAAAAACAGTTATAGAATTTCCTCCAGTTCCTCCTGTTCCTGTCCCCCAGCCGGCAGTCCCATCAAGACCATTGTAAACCCCATCGGGCCCTCCATACCCGCTTTCACCGCCCGTCACATACTGTGTTCCGCCGGCTGCACGTGATGGTACATAATACGATCCGGTATCTAATTGAGCTATTGTGGGGTTTATACCTTTATGGCCACCATTCGCAGTAAGCATGATGCTTCCGCTTATACTTACTGTCGAATTGTTTCCATTAGCCCCATCGACTCCAGTTCCGATATTGTACCGAAATTCTACGTTCGAACCTTCCGAAGCGATGTAGAACATTTGGGTTGAATACTCCCCTGCGCCTCCGCCGCCGCCTCCGACCCAGAGATATTCGTTCGTAGAAGATGAACCTGGAGAAGTATCGCGATTATATAATTGATCGCCACCGGCACCTCCGGCGCCAATTGCGATCATCTGAACACTCAGTGCAAAATCATTGGCTCCGCTGACTGTCACTGTCTTATTTGTACTGTCTACGGTGAACAGATCAGGATAAAGATCTTCACCGAAAGAAACTACACCATTAATGCTGTCAATAATCACACCTGCGATCGGCGATGCCCAATTGGCAGTGAACGTTAATGCTACGTTTTCTTCAACAACGATCGTATCGCCTACTGAATAGCTGTTGCCGTTGCTGCAGGCCCAATCCTTGAAGACGGTCCCGTCAGTTCTGGCTTCGGACCAACTGTCAGGACAGGCCTGAATAACTGCAGACGATCCTGCGGGGTATGTGTATTGTATCGACGTAAATGTTCCGGAAGCGTCATACCTGTAGGTATACGTCACCGTACTTACAACAGAGGATGTGGCAACCATACTGGAAAGGATCAACGGCAGCGTAAATGTCATTCTCTGTCCTGTAAACCTGGGAGAGACAGACCCATTGATGTAGACATTTCCGGAAAACGAAGGGTAGAGCTCTGCATACTGAGGCGGTACAGTGAAACTGAGGTAGAAACCGCCGCTGTGTTCGGCAGAACTCGGATTTGCTGCTGAATATGCGAAGTTCTGCCAGAAATCGATCGCATTGCGGAATCTGGCAAACCAATACCCATTACTCCAATCCCGATCATCTCCGGAACTGTTATTGTAATTCAGCGGGTTCATTCTGCTGATCATAAGTTCATATTTCCGGGTATTGCCCAAGTCCATCACAAAATTATTGACTGAACCGTAAACAATGGTACTGATCTCTGCCAGTGAAACCGAATCGGTCTGTTCGATTGTACGGACATTTTCCAAATGGAATACTGTAACACCGGAACCTGAGTTTGGCCTGATCTCGAACAGGCATATCGGTTTTTCATCAGCAGTTGTCATTTCATATCCCCGCTCTGATCCGACTCTGAGAGATCTGTTTGCTCACGGTCCGATCGATGATATCCTCCAATTCACTGTCCGTATAGCCATTGATTGTATATTGAATGTTTGTAGTGCCAAACGATCCCACTTTGGAATCAGGTACGATCGTTTCGCCTTCGTTTTCAGCCACTGTTACCAGCTGCCCGCCGGTACCAGGAACATGGCTGACATGGCCTCCGTTGGCAAATCCCTGTATGGCCCCATAAGTGATGCCGGCAGTGGCAAGTCCTGCAACCGCTACTCCGGCGCCCACCCACCCAGCCATAGAATTGGATGCTGCGATCACGTACATGGTGGCGATATCAAGGGCAATCTTGGTCGCAAAGAATCCGGTCAAGATCGAGATAATCTCGGGGAAATATTTCATAAATGTGGTTGCCAAAGTGATAACGAAATTCAACAGATCTGGGAGAGTATCGGCCATAAATGCGCCCATTGTGGACAGCAGTCTGCCGATCGAAGCCAATTTGCCTCCCTGTTCTTCCAGAGATGCTCCGATATTCTCGAAATAATGTGCAAACAGTCCGACCCCGTAATTGAATGCGATCTCAAGCATCTCCGAAAGCGATTTACCTTCGAATTTGTCCCACATATCAACCACTGCATCAACCAGATCTAATACGGCCGGCAGCATCACTTCAGCCAGCTTATTGCCGAGTGGCAGGAAGAACAGCGTAACCGCCAGATCAAACAGATTGCTGATGGTTTGCAGCAGCGGGGAAGCCGCTTTCATCCGTTTGTAGATGTCCTCCACCAACCCAAAAGTACCTTTCATAAGACCAACTGTTGTATTGATCCCGGTTTGGATGCCCCCGGATATCGCCTTCATCGCATTGGCCTGATCCTTGGCGGCACCTTCATCCATTCCGGAGGTATCCCGGGACAAGGCGGCCAATGCGGATTTGGCCTTACCCATCGCATCCATATCCTTCCACTTGGAATTGAGCGCAGAATAGCCGTCCCCGATCCCTCCTGTACCCCCGCCGCCTCCGCCGGCGGTCTCTTCCTGGGCCTTCTTGCGGGCGGTTTCCTGGCCTTTGGCCGTACCGGCGGCGATGATGTCCTCCTGTGCTTTGGCGCTGCCTGTAGCGGTCGCTGTACTGCCGGCACCGAGGTCGGCTGACTGCTGGCCGTTGGTGCCGATGAATCCGGCCTGCACCGCAGACTGGATAGACGCAGTGAACGTTTTCAGGTCTTCCGGATCAATCGTCGGTTTGATCTTGGCTATCAGCGACCGCTCTTCCGGCATGATCACTCGCCCCCGTCCTGCCCGAACAGTGCTTTTACCAGATGCACTGCATTCCGTAGAGATTCGCGATGATTGCGCTGTCTGGTGCCTTCGTAGGCTGTGTACATGATCTGGATGTCGGTTGCAGTCATATTCTCAAATCCTTCCGGCGTACCGCCGTGCGCCAGATAGATCCCGTAAATGTAGAGGGTGCCTTCCTCCCCCGACATAGGCTGCTGGGAAGAGGCGACGGCATCGTTAAACACCTTTATTCCGAATTCGGCGTCTCCGCTGCCGGTGAGCTGACAAAAGGGGAGTGTTTACCCTCCCTGATGTCCTTTGCCGTCTGACGCATCTCAGAATACAGGCCGTTGCTGTCACCGTCTTTCTCTTCCAGTTCATCGGTGAACTTCAGAAAAGAGTCCAGATCGGGTTTGAACGGCGCTGACTTCACATACGACAGGGTATTGATGATCTCGATACTGACCAGTTTCGTGCCTTCCATCAGCGGCTTGTTGTTCTTATCCAAAGCGGTCCGCTGGCCGATGGCATCCCCGGCGATGGTCTGCTGTCTGAGGCTCGGTTCGCCCATGACGACCTCGCCGTTGCCGCCGTATTTGCTCAGATCGATGATCACTTTCTGTCTGATGTTGACCATATCTTTTCCTCCTTATTACCTTCAGGCCGGATCGGCCGAAGATGTTACTGCATTGGGAGGATCGGTTATAAGGTCTTGGTTCCGCTTCGTATCGTCGGTGTCGGTATCGGTAACGGTCAGCGTCAGATACCGGCATTCCACACTGGAAAGCTGATCCTGAAGCTTGGAACCGTCGCCTTTCTGATAGGGCACCGATTTGATCACGCATTTGTCGATGGCGAATGCCGCCTTCCGGGTCGAATTGCTGATGGCGGTCTCGATATCCGTGCCGCTGTCCCTGGCCGACGCATTGTAGGTCATCAGGGTGATCAGCGGAACAGGCGCCAGGTTTTTCGACAGCGGCCCGTAATATTCGCTGCCGGAGGCACCGATGGCCTCCGGCGCCTTGCCGCCGGTATAGACCCGCTGCTTGTATCTCTCCGGAGTGTTGGAGAAGCAGCTGGTCGAGAACGAGAAGTCCACATTGCCTTCGCCGTAGCTGGTAGAGAACGGCGAACAGGTATTGTCGTTCATGTAGGCGTTGTTGCCGATGCTGATCGACATGGAGTCGGTATTGGCCACATAGTTGTCATTGCTGGCAGTGCCGATGAACATACACATCCATTCGGCCGCATTCCCGTTGTATTCCTGATAATCGGTAACGTCCAGTGCACCGGTCAGCATCTTCTCGTTGACATAAACCCCCGACATCGAGACAGAGATCTGCGAATTCGAAGAGTTCTTGGAGAATGAGATCGATTTGCAGACGCAGCCCAGCAGATCCTCCGCTTCGTCGTTGCTTCCGCCGACCATCCTGTTCAGGATCTTCCGTCTGACCGAGAACGAAGGCACCCGGGTATTGTTCAGTTTCCTGAACATGTGCACGCCGTTGCTGCTCGGAGGGGTGTAGGAATCGAAGGCCAGCACCAGGGGTTCCAGATAATTGTAATCCAGGATGAAGGTCCATTCCCACGATCCGGAGAAATGGCCGTAGGTCACCGTGTCCCAGAACCGGGTGCCGGTAGTACGGATCAGAGAAGTGCTCCGACTGGGCGTGCTGCTGAAGTATGACCCGGGAGGCGGAGCGATCCAGCTGTGAGCGGTATAGACCGGGCTGGCGGTCGTACCGGAGTTATAGTACCCTTTGCCATTGCCGAAATTATCCGCACCGTCAGAAGTGACGCCTTCCAAGGCGAAGAGGATTGATTGCCGCTGACTGGTCATTAACTATCACTGCGTTGCTATCGCCGTCGGGTTATTTAATCCTCTTTCCCGAATCCGGCCGAAACTATGGGCTTGACATAGGTTGTCAGCTTGATATCGAAGGTCGTCGAATACCACCCGGTGAGGTCTGTGGCCTGCCGATCGTCCATCACTTCGATATAGTAATATCCGTTAAGGTTGCTGAATCCCTTACGACGGTTGGCCAACATGATCCGATAGACCTCTTGGCTCCATTCGAAGTACCGTTCCCTGACCCGGGCAGACAGTTTGATACCTACCATCGAGGTCCGGCCCAGAGTACGGTAATCCATGGAGGTGATCGAATTCTGCCGAGATATCGGATAAACATAGATCGAACCGATCCGACTGTTCATCATGTACGCCTCGGGAACATAGGCCATTGTCGGCCGCGTATCCTTGTCCAGACTCCAATTGTCGTTCAGCAGATCGTAGATGAGCTTGGCATCGTCGGTGAAGAACTCAGTCTCGGTCATATCCGCTCACCTCAGTGTGCCGCGAACGACCCCGGCCCGCTGGTATGATGAGAAGATAGCGCCGGCCTCTTCCTGCCAGCTTCTGATTATGCCGTCCTTTACCCCGCTGATGTCCCCGCCGCCGCCCACTCTGACATAGAACGCCTGCATATTCATGATCTGACTGGCCGTCATGAGGCAGCACAGCCTGTTGATCGCAGCCGGCACCGGTTCTTCGGAACCGTAACGGTAGGTGATGCGGGCCGCATTGTACCGCTGCTGATAAAGCCGCAGTTTAAGATACAGTTTCCCGTAAGGATAATCGAACCAGAATGACCAGCTGTCCATAAGCTCGGTCGGTTCCGCATCGATGTCCCCGCCGTTGATGTACTGGGAGATGTCCGCCCACTGGTTCATCCGGGTGCGTATCTCCAGCTTGTCGCCTTTGCTCGGGTCCCAGGTCCGGACATTCCGCCTCAGCTGGATATACGAACCGCCTTCGGCGTAATAGTCCGATCTCCAGCCGTTGATATCATGCCAGTAGTCATTGATGGTAAGGAGCATGTTCTTGACCTGGTTCTCTTTCCAGGAACGGTGGGTCCGCATATCGATCTGGTTCTCATTGCTGACGATCATCCTGCAGACCTGCCGATAGGAAGGATGGGACACATCGCTGAAAAGATCGTTTCCGTTCGGATCGTTCGAGTCCGGCAGGTCCATGGTGTCGGCAACATCCTCCGGGGTGCAGTATGTCACTGCTGGAATCTCCGCTGTCATACGGCCGAATATGCGATATGTCCTTTAATTAGTTTCTAATCTTTACTGTTTGCCGAACTTCTCGAATTTCTTCAGAGTGCCGGTCAGATTTCCGACAAACTCTTTGAAGGCCTTGTATGAAAAGTAGGCATTCACAATGCCGTCTTCGTCGCCCATCTTCAGCACGACGAATCTCTGTCCGTTCTTGCTCTCTTTACCCAGGCCCACACAGATATCCTGCGGTACGACCCTGCTCACCGTACGGCCTTTCGATCCTTCTTCGGTGATGAATTCATCGGATCTGTCGCAGTCGTTCCTGCAGATCGCGCCTTCGTCTTCACTGCTTTCCTTTTTCATGGTCTATAACCTCGTCCAATTTCTCTATTTCCTGTCTGACATCGTCCACAGTGCGGGCGCAGATGAATACCCCGCCTGCTCTGAGGATCTGATGCATTCTGATCTTTTGGGCCGCCGACATGGTCCCGGAATATGTTTTCGCTTCGATAGCCAGATAGCGTCCGCGATAGCATGTGACCATGTCGGGATCGCCTACTTTGGAATAAGGGCCGCCGGTCACCATAGACCAGAACACACCCTTCTGCCGCAGATAATCTTTGATATCCGATTTAATCAGACTTTCCGGAGTTCCCGTCATCTGTACCGCCTGCCGATCCGTCAAGACACTTGGCTCTTATCACGACCATGTCCCCTTTATTGAATTTGTATGATTTGTTAATATACAAACCTATGCTGTTCCCGAGCCGGATGATCGTCTTTTTAATGTGAGCGTAGTGGTTCGGATCGTCGATATCGTAGATCATCAGATCCAAAACAACTCCGGCTTTCAACCCCCACTGATTATCCAGGTATACCATTAGATTCCGACCGTTGGAACGGATCAGTTTGGTGGTGTAATATACCCGGCCTTTGTTCTCGATACTGCCACTCTCCCGGTAAGGCAGGGCCCGAAGGCCCCGCCGGTTGTTCACTGGGCCTGGCTCCCGTCTTCGCTGTCAGGATCTGCCGGCCCCTCTGCATCCGGGGTCGCCTCTGCTTCCACCGGCATTTCCTCCGGGATCGGGTCGCCGATCTTGAACTGATCGATCTCCGAGAAGGCCTCGATGAGATTGGTCGGTGCGGTCGTGAACTCGTAGACCCGGGGGAACATCCGATCGGATGTCTTCGAAGGTTTCAGAGAGACGTTTGCCTGGACCACTGCTCCGATAATATCCTGAGGCGCCGGGATCCCGATCGGTGCGCCCGCCAGGGCTATGCCGAGCGAGATCAGCGTGCCGCGTGCCGCCGAGTTGGGTCTGATGTCGCCGTTCGCAGCATTTGTGATGAGCCAGTACTTCAGAGTGAACACTGCATCGTTTTGGAGGCTCTGCACGTCTATGAAGTACACCTTGGCGTCCTGGTCATAATCTGCACTTTTGATGAACAGGGTCTGCTCCCCTGCCGCCGGTTCGATCCGCTCTTCCTTCACTTCTCCGCTGTATTCCCAATTTGTTGCTTTAAATACCATTTTAATCACTTCTCAATGTGTTTTTTTCTTAACCGAAAAAGTTTTGGAGATTGAATCCTCCGAGTATTCAGCCGGATCCAGCCCCGCTTCTATAAGCTTTTGGGCGCTTATCCGGGTCCGGTGGGTCTCTCTCAGGGTTGCGTAGTATTCTCCGGTGGTCGAATCCAGCGAAGAGACGCTGTGACAGTCGAGATACTCCTTGACCTTGACCTTCAGCAGATCCCTCTGATCGTACAGGACCTGCTTTTTGTTTTCGTATTCGGCAATATCCTGCTCGGTCTGTCCGAGCTGATCCACCAGCGACTGTACCGAAGACACATCGTCGGTCAGTCCGACCAGATGACTGTACATCTCCGCATCGCCGGGATTGCTCGGATCGTAATCCGGTGTGATCCCGTTGGCGATGTACTTTCCGTACCAGTCCCTGACCCGGGCCATCCCCTGCTCCACCTCGTCGCTGTCGATCGGCATTTCGTACATGACGACCGTGTTGGCATTCGGGATCCAGGACATCGGGTCGCGGTAGGCCTGCTGATCCATGATCCCCAGCACCACGTACGCATGGTCGCGGTGGGTGAGGAAGCGGTTGTAAAGCGCCACCTGCCAGTAGTAGTATTTCGGCACCCCGTTGACCCAGGAGTCCAGATTGGAGGACGTCTTGATCTCCAGGATGTAATCCTGTCCGTTCGGTGCGATGACGATGCCGT
>ENA-UOOR01003250-UOOR01003250.1-fermentation-metagenome-genome-assembly--contig:-NODE-3250-length-14713-cov-5.209101_pt1 | contig 14713 bp, 15 predicted proteins | sample MGYA00245780_ERZ724029 | MGnify/ENA primary metagenome ERZ724029 (study PRJEB28704, sample SAMN03018315) | fermentation metagenome | biome: anthropogenic terrestrial biome; feature: soil; material... | reverse complement strand
CCCGACCAATTCTAACTAAGTTAGAGCCTTCGGCAATGGCCACCTCAAAATCATCAGTCATGCCCATTGATAAAATATCCATCTGAATATTAGCTAGTTTTAAATCAGCGGCTTGTCCCGCTAATTCCCGCAAACGAGCAAAGTAGGGTCGTGCCTTCTCTCCACGCTGATTCTGTGGACCTATAGTCATTAAACCTTTAACCGTAAGAAAGGAATACTCCTCTAAGTCTATTAAAAACTTCTGTAAATCTGCAGGATTAACCCCAGCCTTACTCTCCTCACCAGATACATTAACTTGTACCAGGACTGAAACTAGTTGGTTCTGTTTTTGACCTAAGGTATTTAACGTTTGGGCCAAAGAAAGCCGATCCAGAGAATGAATAAGCATTCCCAATTCCACAGCTTTCCGGGCCTTATTCCTTTGTAATTGACCAACTAAGTGCCATGAAATGTCCTTAGGCAAAGCCGGAACCTTCACTGTCGCCTCTTGAACCCTATTTTCGCCAAAACTTCTTAAACCGCAACGATATGCAGCCTGAAGATCCTCTATCGGCCAACCTTTGGTCACCGCTACTAAAGTAATTTCTTCTGGCCTCCGGCCGTTCTTCAAAGCAGCCTCGGCAATGGAATTACGGATTTCCTCTAATGATTGAGCAATTTCTCTTTCTCGTATCATTTTCACTATCCTCTATAAAAGCTCAGCTGCAACCTGAGCTAATTCTGAACGCTCCCCTTTAGTCAAAGTAATATGACCTGCTCCTTGATACCCTTTAAATCGCTCCACCGCATAGGTTAAGCCGTTGGAAGATGCATCTAAATAAGGGTTATCAATCTGGTACGGATCTCCAGTTAAAACGATTTTTGTCCCCGCCCCCACTCGAGTAATTACGGTTTTAACTTCGTGGGGGGTTAAGTTTTGAGCTTCATCCAAAATAAAAAATTGTCCTGGAATAGAGCGACCACGAATGTAAGTTAAAGCTTCAATATCCAATAAATCCATACCTTGCAGATGGTTAATGAAAGACTCTAATTTTTCACCCTTATCACGTCCACTAAATATCAACTCTAAATTATCATATATTGGCTGCATCCAGGGACGTAGCTTTTCCCCTAAGTCACCAGGTAAAAAACCAAGGTCATTGCCCATAGGTACTATCGGCCGCGAAATTAATAATTTACGATAAGTCTTTTCTTCTAAAACTTTCTGCACACCAGCGGCCAAAGCCAAAAGAGTCTTACCTGTTCCAGCCAAGCCCACTAAAGTCACTAATTGAATCCGATCATCTAAGAGAAGCTCCAAAGCAAATTTTTGTTCCCGGTTACGAGCCCGAATCCCCGAGAGATCACTATTCATATAGCGCAGAGGCACTAATTGCTTACGTGCTGCATCTACTCTACCCAAAGCGGTCTGGGAAGGGTTAGCCCCATCCTGAAGCATCAGAAACTGATTAGAATGGTAGGTTCCTGATAACAAAACTAGTTCTAGGCCCCCCTGGCTATAAAAAGTATCAATTAACCCTGGTTCTGTCACCACAACTTCATAGCCGGTATAAAGCTCCTCAATATTAACCTTGTTGGTCTCATAGTCTTCAGCTAATAGACCGAGAGCATCAGCTTTAATACGCATATTAATATCTTTCGAGACTACGATTACCGGTTTAGTAACCTGCTCATTGCGGGCCAAATCTGCTGCTACCGCAAGAATGCGATTATCATTCTTGAATCGGTCTAAACCCTGAGGCAGTAGCTCCAATTTCTGATGGTTTAATTCTACTCGAACAGTCCCCCCCTGTTCAGTCTGGACCCCCTTACTTAAACTTCCTTGTTCCCGTAGCTCATCTAGAGCCCGAGAAACTAATCTAGCTCCACGCCCAACCTGATCTGGCTTCCTTTTATGAGTATCAATCTCTTCAATTACAGCAATAGGAACAACTACCGTATTATCCTCAAAAGCAAATAAAGCTTGTGGGTCATGCAATAATACACTAGTATCTAAAACAAAGGTTTTTTTCACTATTAAATCACCTTTCTACCTTAATAAATCACTTTAGAACCCTCAGCCAAACCTTGAACCACCACCTGATCCCCTACATACCCTAATATGGTAACTGGTTTAAAGACAACCCCACCAAAACCCCGAACATAAACACCATTGGTGCCATTTTCCTTAACTAAGGCTTGATTCGGCAAGATAATCCCTTGATATCTAGCCAATACTACCTCCAAATTCACCCAACGTAGCGTTGTAAAAAAGTCCTGGTAATCCGCTATAGATAAGAGCAACCGGGTAAAATCGTTTTTATTCACAACTTTATTTATACGAGCTTTAATCAGGATATTCGGCTCTTGAACAAAGCGCACTTGTACCCAACTACCCTCTTCCACCCTAATATCAACTGGGAGGTCTAAAACTACCCAAAACTGTAAATTATCAACGATTTTTAACAACGGCTGGTTCTTCTCTATCTTCCAGTTACGTAAGGTCGGAACAGGTTCCCGGGGTAAGCGTGGAAAAGACGAAAGAGGATATTCTAGATCAGCAAGGTTTTTTAGAGCCACGGGCAATGGTGTCTCCTCCAAGCCATCGATAAAATAACTAACGATTCCAGCTGTCGATGCCCGGATCTCTCTTTGACATTGAATATACTCCAGATCCACTTGATTTAGCATATCCGCAACGGTTTGAGCTTCAATTGTAACACCTGGCTCACTGACATTACCGAGGTTTAAAGGGTTCCGGGTAGCCAAATCGGCCTGTCTTCTCACCAGCAGTTCTCTTTCTCGAGCTAAAGCAGTCCTAGTTATTTCATCAGTAACAACAGCTACCACTTTTCCCGTGGGAACACGTACACCTTCAGACACATACTGGTCTACAGATCCGCTTAAGGGGGAGAAGACTACTGATTCCTGACGCAAGCAGAAACCCAAACCCTGCACAGTCTCCTCTAAAACACCAGTTTTGGCCTTTGTCGCTGGTTTAAAAACTTTCCAATCTAAAGAAAAGCCCCACCCTACCAGAGCTGCTGTTAGGAGCAGGGCAACTAGTACCTTGAGCCACAAGACTAACTGACGTAGTCTCTTCCGATCTTTAATTGACGCCATTTTATTTCTCTACCTTTTACTGGGTTACTTTGCACCTTTCTACACCAATATTGCTTTTCCTGTCCGTTAAGCTAAGCGAGTTTAGCTACGTGAAAAACCTGATAACCCTGCTTCTCTAGTTCACTAATTAACTCTTCAACTGAATCCAATTCAGCAATTCGCACTATTATCTGGGCTTCGCCCTCTCGAACCCCAGCAAAAGTAGCTAAACTAATAATATTGGCTTTAAACTGGTAAATAATTTGGGTTATCTTGGCTAAAACCCCTGGATGGTCTGGTACTTCAATACTTAAGCGAATCCCTGCCCGACGTAACCCCATCGATTCGATAAAAGCATCAAATATATTGGTCTCGGTAATAATCCCTACTAGCTTATCATCCTGTACTACGGGTAAACCACCAACCTGATGGTCACGCATAATCAAAGCAGCTTCTTCCACGGTTGCATCTGCAGCCACGACGATAGGGTCACTAGTCATTGCCTCTTTAACCATCATCTTCGATAAAAGATAGTTTAGTTCAAAAACACTAAGGGATGTCGCCGGCGATGGGGAAATCCGTAGTAAGTCTAATTGGGTTACCATACCCTTTAGCTTACCGTTTTCTACTACTGGAAGCCTACGAATTTTATTTTCTCGCATTAATTCTAAGGCTTCCAACACATTGGTTTCTGGCGAAACAGTTACTAAATCTACAGACATTTTGTCTTTAACAAACATCACTTCCACCTCCTAAAAGCGGTTTCAGTGTTATATATTCCTGTTCTCTGCGGTCTCTCCTGCCAATATTTCCCGTTATATTAGATTCCAAAGTAGAACTACCACCCCTAATGACCAGGTATAATAAGAAAATATCTTAAGGCTATGCCGGCGAATAATGGTTAAAAGAAAATAGATCGCTGCTAAACCAGAAAAAAAGGCGGTTCCTAAGCCGACAAGAATCGGTACTACCGGTAAACTAGAGGCTGTTGAACCCAAATCTATCAATTCTAAGAATGCCGCCCCAAGAATTACTGGGAGACTCATCAGAAATGAAAATTCAGCGGCAGATTCTCTATTCACATTACGTAACAAAGCTGTTGCAATTGTTGATCCCGATCGTGAAATTCCAGGTATAATAGCCACAGCTTGCCCTAAACCAATAATCAGAGCATCTTTATAGCTTATCTGCTCCATATTCTTAGCAGCCTTGTCCTGCCGCGAATAAGTTTCTGCCAACCACAGAATTGTACCGGTAACTAATAAGGCAAAACCAACCGCTACAACCTGAGAAAAAAGGCCTTCTAAAAAATCCTGAAAGGCAAGGCCAAATACGGCTGCAGGTATTGAAGCTACTACTAATAATGCTAGTAAACGGAAATTACGAGCCATGCCCCAAAGCTGATCGCGGAAATAGTAAGCTACAGCCAAGGCAGTACCTAAATGAACAGCGATATCAAAGGTCACCCCGGTCCGGATAACCCCCAAGAAATCCTGAACAATTACTAAATGGCCGGAACTACTAACCGGTAGAAATTCAGTTAGTCCCTGAAGAAGTCCTAGAATGATAGCCTGCCATATATCCATGGTTTATCCCTCCTACGTCTCAAGTAAGTTCGCAATCCGCTCTAAGACTCCTGCCAATATTGGACAAAATGGCAATAATGCTAATGCAGTAACCAAATTGAAAATAGTGTGGGCATTGGCCAGTTGTCGTCCAGGATAGGGACTACTCCACTGAGCTAGAGCAGATAGTAAACCGGCAAAAGGAATAATCATCAACACACTAATAATATTGAAAAACAAATTAGCTAACGCAGCCGATTTTGCCGCTTTATTGCCACCAAACCCTGCTAATAAAGTAGTCACTGCTGTGCCAATGTTACTACCTAACATCGCATAAAACGCCGCTTGAAAGGTAATTAGCCCGTTGTTTAACAACGAGATAGTTGCCGCAATTATCAAAGAACTGCTTTGGACTAAACCGGTAGATACTAACCCTGACCAAAACCCTTCCCACGGCCCATTCCGTGCCCAATCGAGTAAGCTTTGAGTCACAGGGAAACTAACAACCCCAGTTTTCAAGGCATACTGTAACAATTCAAATCCACTAAAAAGAAGTCCTAAACCACAAAGAGCCATACCTGTATATAGTAGTTGCTGACGTCTAACCTTACTGGCTAAAGCGCTTAGTAATATCAGCAAACCTAACCCCAAAAACCAGGGGATACTAGCCTGCAAAGAAATGCTAATTAGCTGCCCGGTAATAGTCGTACCAACGTTAGCACCTAAAGTTAAAGCTAAAGCCTCAGCTACATTAATTAACCCGATCTCCGCTAAACAAACTCCTATTATGGTCACAGCGCTACTACTCTGAACTAGGGCTGTAAAAAGGATAGATAAAAGAAAGATAAGCCAGCGCCTATGCGCTGCTGGAACAGCTACTAATCGACGCTGCAAATCTTGTTGAAAAAGCCCATTCATTCCTGTAGAAATAGCCCGTAGCCCTAAGAAAAAAACGAATATTCCACCGACTAAACTAAGGAGAGTAACTAAAGTTACCACCTCCCTAGAGCTAGCTACTCTTTCTAGAGATATGAAAAATAAGCGGTGATAATGTCTCGCTCAGTAAAAAGAGTTACTAGGGCAGGTTTAGTCGGAGAACTGAACCAGGCTGTAATTCCTCACGTAAGTAAACCGCCGGGTTTGAACTATACACTCGTTGGACAACAAATCCGACCCCTTCCTCAGTCGGTTGAACCAATACCGAGAGCAGTATCCCTTGGTAAATAATTTCCTTAGTTACGGGGTAATCTTCTTCGGTATCCTCGAATACGATTTCTTCTGGCACGATTGTATATAACACGTTTACCAGCACCTCTTTTTTGTAATTTTTCTTCGGCTTCAATCATTTCCCATAAGGCCTGCATAGCATCGGAAACTCCGCCGATCTGGTCGATAAGACCTTCTTGCACCGCCTCTTGCCCAACTAAAACTGTGCCGATATCCCGCATCAATGCCCCGGTACGAAACATTAATTCCCGTAGCCGGTTTTCAGTAATCTGTGAGTTCTTAACAATAAAATGGACAATTCGATCCTGCATCTTCTCTAGGTACTCGTAAGTTTGGGGTACCGAAACAACTAAGCCTGATAAACGCACCGGATGAATAGTCATTGTTGCCGACTCAGCAATGAATGAACGACACGCTGCTACCGCTATCGGTATACCGATAGAATGGCCACCACCTAAAACCAAAGATACCGTTGGTTTAGAGATACTCCGAATCATCTCAGCCAAGGCTAAGCCTGCCTCGATATCTCCACCAACGGTATTTAAAAGAAATAGAACCCCTTTAATCTTTGGACTTTGTTCAATAGCAGCTAATTGAGGAATTATATGTTCATACTTGGTGGTTTTGTTTTTAGGTGACATCACCAAGTGCCCTTCAATTTGACCAATAATAGTTACAGTATGGATAACTGGTTCCGGTGAAGGACTAACCGGCATCTGTCCCATCTGTTTAATACTTTGTAAAACAACCTGTTCCTGATCGGTTCTGTCTTCCTGAGCCTGTTCCTGATCTGCTTCAAGTAAATAGCGGGTTTTATCCATACCCTAACCTCCATACCAATAATCACCATCTAGTATGGAGCATTTACTCAAGAATGATTCTGTTAATCTTAAAGATTAAACTTCCATAATAATAGGCATAATCATAGGACGCCGTTTTGTACGTTCCCAGAGAAAAGAGTCCAGGGTTTCTTTAATCCGTCTTTTTAAAACAGACCATTCTTTTAACTCATCAACCTCACAAAGATCCAGAGCCTTTTTCACCTTTTCTCTGGCTTCCTCTAATAAGGCCTCTGATTCCCGAACATAAACAAATCCGCGAGAGATAATGTCTGGTCCAGCAACAATCCGGCCGGTCTGTTTTTCCGTGGTTACTACCACAATTAAAATCCCATCTTGAGAAAGAACTCTCCGGTCTCGAAGAACAACATTACCGACATCGCCAACCCCTAAACCATCTACTAAAACCTGTCCTGCCTGAACTTTGTTGACGGCTCGAGCAGAATCACGATCGATTTCTAAAATATCGCCATTCTGCAAAACAAAAATATTTTCCTGGGGAATTCCCACCTGTTCTGCTAGTTCAGCGTGTTTATATAAGTGTCGTCCTTCACCATGAACCGGCATAAAGTACTTAGGCCGAACCAAGTTTAACATCATCTTTAACTCTTCCTGGCTAGCGTGTCCGGAAACATGCATCCCTGATCCGGATTCATAAATTACTTTAGCTCCTAGCTCAAAAAGATGATTAACTGTCCGAGCAACTAGTTTTTCGTTCCCGGGAATAGGTATGGCCGAAATAACTACGGTATCTCCTGGCATTATACTAATTTTACGGTGGTCATTGTTAGCCATACGGCTCAAGGCAGACATCGGCTCACCTTGACTACCGGTAGAGATAACTACCACTTTCTCAGCTGGGAATTTATCGACCTTGTCCACATCAATAGTAATATCTTCGGGAACTCGGAGGTAGCCAAGCTCACGAGCAACATTAAAGACATTAACCATACTCCGACCAACTACAGCAATTTTGCGATTGTATTTATAAGCCATGTCTACAATTTGCTGTACTCTATGAATATTAGTTGCAAAAGTAGCTACAATGATCCTCTGCTCTGCTTCTCGAAAAGTATCGTCTAAGGATTTACCAACCTCTCGTTCAGACAAGGTATAACCTGGCCTGTCCGCATTAGTGCTATCACTAAAAAGTAGTAATACACCTTTATCTCCATACTCAGCAAACTTATGGAATTGAGTAACCTCTCCGTCAATTGGAGTTTGGTCAAACTTAAAATCTCCCGTGTGAATTAAATAGCCAAGGGGGGTTTCAATAGCTATTGCTAAAGCATCTGCTATAGAGTGGTTAACCCGAATAAAATCTAGTTTAAAACAACCAGCCTGAACCCCATGGCCTGGAGCGACCACCCGAAAATCAACCTCTAAAGAAGGGGCAAGCTCTGCTAATTTGCCTTTTACTAATCCTAAAGCTAGTTTGGGACCATAAACCGGAACAGATACTTCCTTAAGCAAATAAGGCAGAGCACCGACGTGATCCTCATGACCATGAGTCAGAAATATACCCCGCAACCGACCTTTATTCTCCAAAATGTAACTGTAATCTGGTATAACTATGTCAATACCTAATAACTCTTCATCCGGAAAAGCCAACCCCGCATCAATTAAAATAAGATCTTGATCCCATTCTAATACCGTCATGTTTTTTCCGATTTCCCCAAGACCTCCTAGGGGAATAACTTTAAGTTTTTTTTCTTTCTTAGCCAAAAAATAAACCTCCTATATTAGTCCTAAACTCTTTAATTCATTTTTTACTGGTGCCAATTCACTTTCAGAAGCTTCGCAAAGGGGTAGTCGAAAACCACCAACATTAAAACCCAAGAGATTTAAAGCTATCTTCACTGGTATCGGATTCGTTCGTACAAATAAGGCTTTAAAGAGAGGCCACAAACGCAAATGGATCTCCCGTGCTCGTTGGACTTCCCCATTATTAAAAGCCACGCACATCTCTTTGATTTCCGTACCAACAAGATGGGAAGCGACACTGATAACTCCGTTCCCCCCCAAGGCCAGAATAGGCAAAGTCAGATGGTCTTCACCGCTGTAAATTAGAAATGAAGCAGCCAGTTCCTTACGAATTTTCGAAACCTGATCCAAGTTTCCGCTGGCTTCTTTTACTGCTACTACATTACTCACTTCCCGAGCCAAGCGAATAATAGTCTCAGCCTCCACATTAACGCCAGAACGACTAGGAACGTTGTAAATAATTACCGGCAATTTTGTACTTTCAGCCACCGCTTTAAAATGCCGATATAACCCTTCCTGCGTTGGTTTATTATAGTAAGGGGCTACCAACATTACCCCATCAACACCGGTTTTTTCTGCTGCAGTAGTTAACCTAATACTGGTTTCTGTAGAGTTGGAACCGGTTCCAGCAATAACTGCAGCCTTCCCACCTACCGCTTCAGTAACCACAGAAAAAAGCTTGAGTTTCTCCTCTTCAGAAAGGGTTGGTGACTCTCCCGTAGTTCCTGAAACAACCAAACCATCGCTACCATTTTCAACCAACTTTACTGCCAATGAAGCCGCAGCTTCGTAATTAACTTTCCCATCCTCCTTAAAAGGAGTAATCATAGCCGTTAATAGGGTCCCAAAATCTTCCATTAGTAATACCTCCCGTTGCCAGCTGATTAAAATTCAATTTCCGCCAGGCCAAATTCGGTATGTAAAGCGCTAATCGCCCTTTCTAGTTGGTCTATCCGAACCAAGCAGGAAATATTAGCGTGGGAATCTGCTGACTGGTAAATTTCCACCCCTGCATTACTCAATGCCTGCACTATCTTAGCCATTACCCCTGGAACGCCTCGCATCCCAGCGCCAACTGCTGAAACCTTAGCGAACCCACCCCGTGACTCCGGTGTATATTTTAACTGGCGCAAAATCTGATCGGCGGTTTCCAAATCTCTTTCTGCTACCGTAAAAACTACAAAGTCCGGAAAAACATTAATTAAATCAACACTTATCCTTTGTTGGGCTAAACCGCTAAAAATTGCTATATGCTGACGGCCTGCAGGGATATTAGGACGTAACTCCACGCGAACTTGAGCTACCCCACTGATATGAGCTATCCCGGTAACCAGCTGGTCACCAGATACCTCTACACCATTATTAGGCCCTCCGGTAATTAAAGTGCCCTCTGAATCACTCTCAAGACCTTTAACCCAGATTTCAATCCCCGCTGCCATAGCAATTTCTACAGCACGAGGATGGATAACTTTGGCACCAAGATGAGCTAGCTCTGCTACTTCGTGGTAAGTTACTTGCTTAATCACTTTAGCATCTTGGACTAGACGAGGATCTGCTGTCATTAGCCCTGAAACATCAGTAAATATCTCCACCCGACTAGCTCGAAGAGCTGCCCCAATAGCAACTGCCGAAGTATCACTACCACCCCTGCCCAGAGTAGTAATTTCACCATCCTCCGTTTTCCCTTGAAAACCGGTAACAACCGCTACGTTTCCTTCTGCTAAAATAGCTTTTATTCGATCAGGTACTACACGAAGGATATGAGCACACCCGTAATTGTCATTAGTAATTATACCGGCCTGAGCACCGGTCAAAGCTACCGCTTGTATGCCTTTTTTTTCCAACGAACTAACAAATAAAGTGGCCGCAATAATTTCGCCACAAGACATCAGCAAGTCAGCCTCACGACTTGGAACCGCTTCTGTTGCCAACATACCCAGAAGAGTATCGGTAGCATAAGGATCCCCTTTTCTTCCCATAGCTGAAACTACTACGACTACCTGTAAACCTTGGGCTACTGCACCAGAAACAACAAGCGCAGCTTGCCGCCGTGATTCTGGAGTAGCTAAAGATGTACCGCCAAATTTCTGTATTATTATCTCCACAACCTAGAAAACCTCACTTATCTTCTAGATTTTAACCAGGCCTCTCCGGTGGAGTTCTTCAGCTATTTGAACTGCATTTAAAGCAGCGCCTTTCCGGATTTGATCGCCAACTACCCATAAATTTATACCGGTTGCTGATGAGTTGTCTTCCCGGATTCTTCCAACAAAAACATCATCACATCCGCTAAGCTCTATAGGCATCGGATATAACTGTTGACTTGGATCATCTAAAACTGAGACCCCAGCGGCCTGGCTTAAAATTTCCTGTACCTTGGCAGCAGAAAGTTTCTGCTCTAATTCAATATTAGCCGCAATAGAGTGGCAACGTAAAACCGGAACCCGTACTGTAGTAGCTGTAATTCTTAATTCCGGCAAATGTAAGAGCTTTTGGGTTTCTCTAATCATCTTCCACTCTTCTTTGGTGTAGCCAGCATCTTCAAATAAATCAATTTGGGGAATTAAATTAAAGGCAATAGGATAATGTTTAGGGGCTGAACTGACAGGCAAAACTTTAGCTGTAACTTCCTTACCAGCAGCGTAATCTTTAACCTGATCTTCTAGTTCATGTATAGCTTTAATACCTGCACCGGAGACCGCCTGGTAAGTTGAAAGAACTACTCTCTTCAGACCTGCGGCATGGTGTAGTGGTGCTAGTACCAAATCAATAATTATCGTTGAACAGTTAGGGTTGGCAATAATCCCTTTATGAGACCCTAAATCATCAGCATTAACCTCGGGGATTACCAAGGGAACCTCTGGATCTAACCGAAAGAAGCTAGTATTATCAATTACTACTGCGCCTCTCTCCACCGCAGTTGAAGCTAACGCCTGACTAACCGAACCCCCAGCGCTGAAAAAGGCGATCTGTACACCATCAAAAGCCTCTGGCCTAGCCTCTTGGACTTGCAATATTTTCCCCTGATACTCAACTTCTAAACCTGCGGACCGGGCTGAAGCCAAAAGACGAAGTTCACTAATTGGAAACTGCCGTTCTTGTAATATGGCCAGTAACTCTTCCCCTACAACCCCTGTTGCTCCGACAACTGCTACTGAATATCCCATTGACATCCCCTTTCCTATTCTCGACCTTCTAATATCCAATAATTACCGGCTGTATTTGTTTGCCTGCTAAAGCCATAACTACAGTTTCCGGAATAAGCTCCATCTGAGCCACTAAGGAAGCTTGCTTTTCCTCAGGAGCATCCTGGCCAAAAGGTACCATATAAATACCTTTAGTATTCAGCAATAAGCCAATATTCTTAGCATTAGCTGCCAGGCCATCATTAGTAGAAACCGCAAGCACTACCGGACGAGCATTTCTTAAATGGGCCTTTACAGCTAAGGGCACTGTTCCATCAGAGATGCCGTTAGCCAACTTAGCAATTGTATTACCAGTACATGGTGCTACAACCAGAATATCTAAAATTTTTTTAGGACCGAGCGGCTCTACCTCAATCTGTTGAGCCAAAGGCAACTTCCCAGTTAGCTCCCGTAGCTGCTCTATCCAGTCAGTTGCAGTTCCAAATCTAGTATCAGTACCCGCGACTTCCCGTGAAACGATAGGGATTATTTCTGCTCCTAAGGCTGATAACCTTTCAATTTGAGGGAAAACTCGTTCAAAAGTACAAAATGACCCGGTTAGAGCAAAACCGACCTTTAATCCAGCTAATTTCATTCCGACTACCTCCCGCTACCTATGTTTAAAGCTTCGGTAATTTTGTCCGGAACGATCTTAGCCAGAATCTGCCCCGCAGTCAAAGGCGCATATTTTCCTGGTAGCCCTTGGGCCAGAATAGCCTGGATTCCTAAAGCTTTAGCCGCCGCGAAATCAACACCACCAGGTCCAGAAGCGATGTCCACTATAACCACATGGGAGTGGAGTGTTTCCATTACTTCTGTTGTTAAAACCAAACTAGGAACGGTATTAAAAATAAAGTCAGCTGGAACTAAAGTCTCCTTGAGGTTGGTAAAGGGAATAGCAGTCAAACCCATTTCTACCGCCATCGCCCTTTTCGCCGGATTCCGTTCTACCACGTGTACCCTTGCACCAATTCCCTGGAGCATTCTTGCTATAGCTCGGCCACAACGTCCAAATCCTAGGATAAAAGCGTTGCTACCATGTAGCGTAATTATCGATGATTCAATGGCAACAACCAGAGCACCTTCTGCAGTTGGAATTGAATTGAGGATAGCAAACTCGTCATCTTCCGTCAATTCCAAAAGTTTAAAACCGAGCTCATCACAGAGCTCGCCTAAATAGGGGTTGCCTTTACCGACAATCACTATAGCACCTGGTACTAATTGAACCAACAATTCTTTAGTTATAATAATAGCGTTCTCGTCTGATATCTCTTTAATTCGGCCATCAGAATGTACCCCGCTGACCGGTAAGATTAAAGCTATAGCATCACAAACCGCTTCCTCCGGTAAACAGGTCGGGACTCGTAACTGCCCCACAGGGCTCAGTCCAGAAACAGATACAGTAAACCCTGCTGCTATTAAAGCCTTGGCCAGCTCAACCTCGCGCATACCTCCACCAAGAAAAGCGATCTTCTTTGCGGTCGAACTAGGCATAATAATCCACCACCAATCATTCCTCGTCTTTTCACAGCATTATATGCCTTAAGACGTATGGTGGTGTGCAATAAGCTGGTCTAACCCATAGACTAGACCTGGTAAATGTCGTACCTCCCTAATACCAAGCATAACTCCGGGCATAAAAGACTCTCGGTTAAGAGAATCGTGACGGATTGTCAAGGTTTGCCCAGCCCCACCAAAGATAACCTCTTGATGAGCAACTAACCCGGTTAACCGAACGCTATGAATACGGATACCACCTAAGTCACCACCACGAACACCCTGCACTGATTCGGCGCCGCTGGCCCCTTTATTGAGGCCCTCACGTGATTCTAAAATCATTTCTGCAGTCTTAATAGCCGTTCCTGATGGTGCATCGACTTTATTAGGGTGGTGCATTTCAATAATTTCTACGTCCTGGAAGAAGCGAGAAGCCACCTGAGCAAACTGCATCATTAGAATGGCCCCAATCGCAAAATTAGGAGCTATCAAAGCACCAATTTTTTTGCGTTGACAAATTTCTGCTAGATCAGCTAGTTCTGCCTGACTTAACCCGGTTGTGCCAACAACAGGAGAAACTCCAGCATTAAGCACAGTTTGAATCCGGCCAAATAACCCCTCTGGTCTAGTGAAATCCACCACAACATCTGGTTCGCATTCGGTTAAAGCTTGTTGTAAATCCCGTTCAATCTTAATATTGTTCTGCGCCCCCAAGGCAATTTGGCCAATATCTGCACCATAATGAGAGGGATCAACAGCACCAACCAAATCCAAATCCGGTTGTATAGCTAGGGTACGAACTACTTCGCTCCCCATCTTCCCAGTTGCTCCAACTACAAGTACTTTTATCTTACTACCCATGGGGTACTATCCCCTCCAGCTTTCGATGGTTATATTTTCAAACATACCATTCTCTTTGTCAAGTCGCATTCCTCTTTAACCCTATCCCTACAGAATATAGGAAAAGAGGGGTTTATTGCTCTAAACCCCTCTCAGACGCGAACTTATCCTGTTAAATCTTAATGAGTCTCTACGTCATCTGCTCCATAATCCCGCATAATTTGAGCGGCTCGATCAACTTCTTGATCATCAGCGTTTAAAGCTACTAAAACATCGCCTTCTCTAACTCGATCTTCATAATACTGCCCCCTATCCTCAGGCACGCCTAAGTCAAGAAGACCTCCGGCAATTCCGCCAACTACTGCACCAGATAGGCCAGCAGCAATAGGACCAGCCGCAATAATAGGACCAATCCCTGGGATAGCTAAGGCTCCAACCCCTGCCAACAAACCAGCAATCCCACCAAGAGCACCACCAGTGGTAGTTCCACTAGTTAAATCTTGACCCATGCTTAGCACTCCACGACCATCATCCTGACCGAATTCGCTTTCACTGTCTAAAGCTACTAAGGAAATTTCTTGCTCATCAAAGCCATCGTCCTTAAGAGCGCCTATAGCCTGTTCCGCATCATCTGCGCTTGAAAAAGAACCAATTACTGTCGGCATAAAGAGCATCCTCCTTTACGGGAATATTCACTTGCAATTCCTACTCTTCC
>ENA-UOOR01003247-UOOR01003247.1-fermentation-metagenome-genome-assembly--contig:-NODE-3247-length-14727-cov-7.205357_pt1 | contig 14727 bp, 15 predicted proteins | sample MGYA00245780_ERZ724029 | MGnify/ENA primary metagenome ERZ724029 (study PRJEB28704, sample SAMN03018315) | fermentation metagenome | biome: anthropogenic terrestrial biome; feature: soil; material... | reverse complement strand
AGTTTAGAAGCAGTATTTACCCCTAAAAATTGAATAACTTCATCATATTTTAAGGACGTTCCATAAGCAGGAACGTCCTAAAATGATATGCAATTCGTCATTCAGCCGGTTTTTTCAGGTTTGAGAGAGGGTTTGGCCGAGAGCTACTTCGCCGCAAACCCGCATGAATGCTGAGTTTTTGCTTTTTTGTTTTCACCTTCCCGAATAACGTATGTTCAACGAATTTTTCGTGAGAGACACCAGCCTGAAAATCAAATCCGTTTTTAAGGCCAAGGGTATGACCGGCAAGCATCTGACCGGCACGGTCATTTACGGGTACTTATGGGCTGACGAAAAGCGGGAGCAATGGATTGTTGACGAGGAAGCTGCCACCGTTGTGCGCCGCATCTTCGCCATGACGATGGACGGACACGGCCCCTATCAGATTGCCAAGCAGTTGACCGCCGACAAAGTGGAAATCCCCGCTGTCCATTTGGCGCGGCACGGCGAGGGCGTGAACAAAAACAAGTCGTTCAAGGATATTTACGGTTGGGGTTCTTCCACCATTGTGAATATTCTCAAAAAGCGGGAATATCTCGGCCACACGATCAATTTCAAGACCCGCAAGCATTTCAAGGACAAGAAAAGCCACTATGTCGATGAAAGTGAATGGACGATTTTTGAGAACACCCATGAGGCCATCATTGACCAAGAAACCTTTGACAATGTACAGCGCATCCGGTCCAATGTCCGGCGCTACCCGGACGGCTGGGGCAAGGCGCACCCTCTTACCGGCTTGATGTACTGTGCCGATTGTGGCGGTAAGATGTATGTCCACCGAACCAACAACGGCAAGCGCGTTCCGCAGTATACCTGTTCACAGTACAGTAAAGTCCCTGTCGGGACGCTCTGCCCCACCCAGCACCGCATCAACGCCGACGTGGTAATGACTTTGATTGCCGATACGCTCCGCGCCATCGCGGCGTATTCCAAGAATAGCCGGGCCGAATTTGTCCAAACAGTGAAGGAAGCGCAGGTTGCCCAACAGTCCGGCAGCATTGCACAGAAAAAGAAGCGGCTGGCAGAGGCAAAAAAACGTTCGGAAGAGTTGGAAAAACTGCTTTGCCAAATCTATGAGGATAAAATTCTCGGCAAACTACCGGAGGCGCGTTTTGCCACCCTTGACGCGCGGTATGCCGATGAGCAGGACGAGTTTTCCACTGAAATGGAAGAACTGGAACAGACTGTTTCCGGTTACGAGCACAAGCAGCAGTCCGCAGAAAAATTTATCGCCCTGATCGACAAGTATGAGAACTTCGATGCCATGACCACCACCATGCTCAATGAATTCGTGGAGAAAATCGTTGTCCATGAGCGTGACCGCAAGGGCTGTCAAGACACCACGCAAGAGGTTGAGATTTACTTCAATTTCGTGGGTAAATATGTGCCTCCCCACTTTGGTGAAACCAGTCTGACGCCGGAGGAACAAAAAGAAGCAATGCGTAAGAAAGAGGAACTCCGAGACAGGCTGCACCGAAATTATTTGCGGCGCAAGGCCAACGGCAAGCAGCGGGAATACGAGGAACGGGTAAAAAACGGGAAGCGGCAGAAAATCGAGGCCCAAAAAGCGGCTCTGCGCGCCGAGGATATGGCAAATGGCGTGTTTATCCCTGTCCGCGATTTACCCAGCATATAGTTGTTTAAAAAATCTTGTTCCCATAACTATGACATCAATTACCAATAATCGGAAAAGGATGTGTCATGCCACCGTTGTTAACATGAAAAGAGAATTCTACCATCTCAAGGAATGCATGAATCAAAAGCAACACACTGCCAACACATTGCCAACACATTGTTCTCTGAACCGTCCCACACCCCGCTTCCCATTTTCAAATTGGTGTTGGCATCGGCTCGGATGCTGTGCTTTTTATCGTTGAATCGCGAACGATCAACACCGGAAGCGTAGTGTAGGACTGCACTTGCAGCGAGGGTTGTTTCATCTTTCGTAGAAGCATAATTCCGGCCTGTGTCCCCATATCATAAACATCAATATTCACAACAGTCAACGCCGGTTCCATAATCCGCGAATATGGATAATCATCAAACGAAATAACCGCTATATTATCAGGAATCGTTAGCGCCTGGTCACGAATGGAATGGAATGTCCCCAACGCAACCGTGTTATTGGCACAAATGATCGCTTCCGGCTGGTCTTCTCGGATTAACTGCTCTGTGATTGCTCGCGCATTCTCAATCGTCACAGCACCCTGCCGAACATCTTCCGGTGAAATAGATATTCCAAGCTCTTCGGCTGCTTTTTGTGCTCCCTGCAGTCTGTGCAGCGAAATAAGGTCATCCTTTCCGCCACCGATATATGCGATATGGCGATAACCCACTTGGAACAAATGTTTTACCGCAATCGAGCCGGACAAATTGTTGTTTGTATCAATCCAGCACAGTTCACTTTCAAAGTCAGGCCTGCCGATCACAATATGTGGAAAGTTGTTGCTGGCCAAGACGCCTGATACTTTTTTTGAAACAGCGGAAATGTGTAGTACGATTCCATCTGTGCTTTTTTGTTCAATCAGTGACTCAATTACAGTACCTTCATCCTGTTCCTTTGTAAGGTTAATGAAAGTCAAGCTGTACCCTTTTCCGCTCAGTGTGTTTTCCACTCCGCACATGATCTCAAAAAGGTGTGGGTTATTAAAAGCGGCATTTTTTTCTGCCCTCGCGATAAAAGTGACATTATGGGTTTTTTGTCGGGCAAAATTTTGAGCACGAAGATTTGGACGATAATGGAGCTGTTCCATGATACTGCGTACTTTTTGTGTTGTTGCTTCTGAGATAAGCGGCGAATGATTTAGCACCTTGGAAACCGTAGAAACAGAAACTCCGGCTTCCTGCGCTACTTCATGTATACTGACAGGCATGGTTACTATGCACTCCAATCTTTTTTGTTTTATATTACACCGGTTTCATTAAAATATCAATAGTAAATATCAATTATATATTGACTATTTACCAATAAGCGCCTATAATTTGGCATGAAATCCGGATATATGTATTAAATTACATATTAATTAATTATACCGGTTTCATAAATTTAGTAGGGAGGTTTTCGTTTTATGAAAAGAGTGTTGGCATCAGTCCTGTCTGTTCTTGTTATGCTTGGAGCCTTAGCAGGCTGTCAGCAGGACAAGAAAGCGGCTCTTTCCGCAAAGCCGGTCGAAAGCGGCGCAAGCAGTATGGCAAAAAAGGAAGCAGTCAATCTCACCATCTGGTATGAAAATGATCAGAAAATCGGCGATGCTCTGCAGGCGCAGCTTAACGACCTTTCACCGGATGTGAAGGTTACGGTTCAGCGCAAAGATAAAATGACAGATGCACTAAAGCTGGTTGGAAATGATCCTCAAAGTGCCCCGGATATGTTCTTTTTTGCGCATGACAAAACCGGATTATACGCCGAAATGGGAATCCTCGCCCCGATCACCGACTTCATTTCGAAAGACTCTCTCTCTGATTTTATTCCCATGACGCTGAGTGCCGGAACCTATAAAGATACGCTTTATCAGCTGCCGATTTACTTTGAGACACAGATGTTTATGTACAACAAGAAGTTAATGAGCACCCCTCCTAAAACGACTGACGATTTACTGAAATTTGCGCAGAGTAATACCAAAAACGGTACATACGGCTTTGTTGAGCAACACAGTACCGCTTACTACGCAGTCAGTTGGATTCATGCATTCGGCGGATATATTATTGACAAGGACGCAAAGCCCGGGCTGAATCTTCAGGGTACAGTCGATTCTCTAAAATACCACAAGCAATTTGTGAAATATCAACCATCGGATGGAGACTATAACACCATGACCGCACTGTTCAAGGAGGGAAAGGCAGCTTCGACCATTAACCTGCCGAATCTGGCTGTTGATGCGAAAAAGTCTGGCATTGATGTTGGCTTTGCGCCGCTTCCGACTGTTAACTCAACAGGAAAACAACTTTCTCCCTATGCGGGAATTCAGGGCGTTTATGTTCTAAAATCCTCAGAAAGCGGTAAGAAAGAAGCAATCACATCTGTTTTGAAGGCATTGATGAAACCGGAAGTCGGCGTTGCAATGTCAAAAATTACAAACGATGCGCCGGCAAACAACAAAGCGTATTCCGACGCTTCCGTTTCTTCGGACGAAATCGTCATGAATTTGAAAAATTCTGCGGACACTGTTGTTCCGATGCCGAACGTTCCGGCAATGGACGTCATGTGGTCGGTCACGGAAAATATGCTTTCAGCTGTGAACAAAAAGGGTGGGGACCCAACAACTGAAGCGGCAAAAGCTCAGAAAAATGCTCTTTCGCAAATCGCGGATATGAAATAACGCAATATGGCATGATTGTTTTCCTTGAGGGCGATGTTGCATATGCATCGCCCTTTGGCATAAGAATTGAGGTGCATTGTGAAGAAAAAAGGCAGTCGCCCTTATCTGTATCTGACTCCGTCGCTTGTGGTAATCGGGCTTATAGTCATATTCCCTATTCTCTATACTGGATATATTTCGCTCACAAATATGAATATTTACCACTGGTTTCATCCGGAATTTGTCGGACTTCAAAATTATGCGAAGGCTATTTTTGTATTTGATTCCGGATTCATTTCAGCTTTGCTTCGGACAGTCCTATGGACCGTCATTAATATGGTCCTTCAGATGGTCATTGCTTATATTATAGCAGTTCTGCTCAACACAGAAGGCCTTCGTGCCCATAAGCTCTACAAAACGATTCTGATGTTTCCCTGGGCAATGCCAGGTTACGTGTCGATTCTACTGTGGAAGATGGGCATGTTTAACAATGAATACGGCTTGTTGAATCAATGGCTCGGGAAGCTTGGATTAAACGGAGTAAGATGGCTGGACGGAAATGTGTCTGCTTTTCTGTCCTGCACTCTGGTCAACCTTTGGCTCGCGCTTCCCTTCATGATTATGATTATTGACGGTGCGCTCCAGAGTGTTGACAAGTCTTATTACGAAAGCGCAACGCTCGAAGGAGCTGGATTTTTTACAAAGCTCAGAAAAATCACAATCCCGCTTGTACGCCCAGTTATTGCTCCAGCCGTCGTAATTACGATTTTTACAACATTCAAGCAATTCGACATTATTTATCTGCTCACACAGCAGCAGGGTTCGAAAACCGGTGCGGATATCCATACGGTCATCACGTATACCTATGAAAAAGCTTTTGTCACAAATAACTACGGCTACAGCGCTGCCGTTTCCGTTATCATATTTCTTTTGCTGATTTTGTTTTCAGTGTTTACGAACAAAGAGCTGAAGGAGGGTTACCGATGAAATGCAGAAAGAGGATCGGCCTTTTCTTCCTTAACATCTTCTTTATCCTGATTTGTTTGATTTGTTTGGTTCCCGTTTTGTATGCACTGGGAATTTCTTTGAACAGCCATAACGATTTGCTTAGCTCCAATTTTTCATTAATTCCCAAAGACCTTACATTAGAGAATTACAGATGTGTGCTGTTTGAAAAACCTTTTTTTCTATGGCTTAAAAACAGCTTGATTTTATCTGTTTTTACCGTGCTTATCTCCATTTTGGTGGCAGTTCCAGGAGCATATGCGCTGTCGAGAAAGAGGTTTCACGGGCGCAAAACAATTTTAAACCTTTTGGTACTGCTGAATGCTTTCCCTGCGATTCTGTCCATGTTTGCTGTTTACAGAATTCTAAAGCCACTGGGTTTGGTCAATTCATTTACCGGTCTTATCTTGATTTACATTGGAACGATGGCTATTTTTGGCTTATGGAACATGAAAGGCTACTTCGATACAATTCCGGAGGAAATTGAAGAAGCTGGGGAAATGGATGGGGCTGGCGATTTCCAGCTGATATGGAAAATCATTTTGCCGCTTGCCCGGCCATCCATCATTGTCACAGCAGTTATGATTTTAATTTATGTGTGGAACGAGTATATATTTGCAGTTACGTTCATTACCAGTTCAAGTAAATATACACTTGCAGCCGGACTTTATGCTTTGCAGGCAACAGACTACACACGCAACTGGCCTGTGTTTTCCGCTGCGTCGCTGCTGGTTTCCATCCCCGTTCTTATAATCTTTTTCTGTATCCAACGCTATATGACCTCCGGTCTTACCGCAGGCGGCGTCAAGGAATAAATGAATAAAATTTTGGAGGCTTCTACATATGAACCGTGAAGCAATTCTTCACATTCCTCTTTCAAATTATGCATATGGATTAGATGAAGCCCATGTCGTTTTTCGGCTTCGCACGTCCAGAGGCGATATTAAATCATGTATCTTTCATTATGGGGATCGTTCCTGCAGAGTAACTCCTGTTCTTTTTATCCCTGTACCAATGAAGATTGCGGCAAGTGACAATCTATTTGACTATTATGAAGTGAAGCTTAACAGCCCATATAACAGAATCTGTTATTATTTTGAGTTGAGTGATGGTAAAAAGACATACCTGTATTACTCCGATGAATTCCATTCTGAAACGACCAGGGAACGTTCAGAATACTATCAATTCCCTTTTAACAGAAGAGAGGATATTGCTCATGTGCCGGAATGGGCAAAGGACGCAGTTGTCTATAACATTTTTCCGGATAGTTTTGCTACAGCGCACAGATATATAGCAAAAAAGGGCCTGCGGCGTGTTTATAGGGGAAACCTCACCAGCAGTAAAAACGGCGGCACAATTTGCGGCATTATCGATAACCTCGACTATCTGACTGCCCTTGGAATAAACTGCATTTATCTCAACCCGATTTTTGTGGCAGGTGAGTATCACAAATACGATTTAATTGATTATTTCCATATAGATCCCTGCTTTGGCACGGATGATGATTTTCGGAGATTGGTAACGGAATGCCATCAGAATCATATTCGAGTGATTATTGACGGAGTTTTCAATCATTGCGGCTGGAACTTTTTTGCATTCGACGACGTGGTTCAGAACGGAGAGAAGTCGAAATACAAAGACTGGTTTTACGATTTGACTTTTCCCGTTATTCGTCCCGACAATATGGACGATTACCCCAATTATTCCTGTTTTGGCTATGAAAGGACAATGCCGAAATTAAATACCTCAAACCCGGAGGTGATTCGTTATTTTATGAAAGTTTGCCGTTACTGGCTTGAAGATTTCGACATAGACGGCTGGAGGCTGGACGCTGCAAATGAAATCAATTTTGATTTTTGGAGGGCATTCCGAAAAACCGCCAAAATGGTCAAAGCAGATTGCCTGCTTATCGGAGAAATTTGGGAATCCGCTTATCCGTGGCTTCATGGAGACCAATTCGATTCGTCAATGAATTATGATATGCGTAAAAACTGCCGGGACTTTTTTGCTGCCGGCAAAATTGATGCAGCCGGATTTGAAGATTGTGTGACCAGAATGATTATGCGATACCCTGAGCAAATGCTTTATGCGCAATTAAATGTACTCGATACCCACGATGTACCGCGCTTTTTGACCCTCTGCGAGGGCAATTGCATGAAGTTTCGTCTTGCGGTAGTGTTCCAGATGACTTTTATTGGGATACCATCGATATTCTACGGTGATGAACAGGGAATTCAGGGGTCGATAGAAGATGAATATCGTCAGCCAATGAAATGGGAAGATAAGAAATTTTTCAAATTTTACCAAACGCTGATTAAACTGCGTCGCTCCAATGCAGCATTGCGTACAGGGTCTTTCCATACGGTCAGCGCGGAGAAGGGAAAGCACCTTTATCTATTTGAACGGCGGTGTAAAACTCAGGCGATTTTCGTCGCACTTAACGCAGGTGATCGAAAGGAGGTAATACCGGTTTTCGGCGGCAAATCTAATAAATGTCTTTTGCAGGAAGGGGTGAGCGGAAAAGAAATCGAGCCTTGGGGCTTTGGTGTGTTTGAAAGTACAAATGTCAAGAACTAGAAAATGAAGATTTGGAGGGGATTTTATGCGCAAGAACTTTAAAAGGTTGAAATCTGTTTCTGCCAGTGTTGTGCTTTCCCTTGCAATTGTTTTCTCAGTGTCGCTCACTGGCAGCGGTGTGACCGCTCACGCTTATGAAAGCGGTGCTGCATCTTTTTATGGCAGTAATACTCCCGTTAATTCTTCCGATTCACCGGTGACGTCTAAGGATGTTGTTTATCAGATCCTTACAGATCGGTTTTATGACGGAGATACATCAAACAATATTCCAAACGGATTTAACAGCTCGCTTTTTGACGGCACAGGGCAGAAATACAGGCTGTACCAAGGAGGTGACTGGTAGGGAATTATTGATAAAATTCCATACCTGAAGTCCATGGGTATTACAGCAGTATGGATCTCTGCACCTTATGAAAATCGTGATACGGAAATTGACGATTATAATTCAGACGGCTCCATAAACAAATGGACAAGCTACCACGGCTACCATGTCAGAAATTATTTCGCAACGAATAAGCATTTCGGTACATTAAAGCAGTTCGAATCTTTGTGGGATGCTCTTCATCAAAATGGCATGAAACTGATTATTGATTTTGTGACCAATCATACCAGCCGTTCCCATAATCCTACATTGAACAATGCAAATGAAGACGGCAAACTGTATGAACCGGACAAAAAGCCGGACGGCTCTTATGCACTGGACGCCAATGGGGAACCTTATGACTACAATGGCGACGGAAAAGCAGAGAATCTGCTTGCAGATCCGAACAATGATAAAAACGGCTGGTTTCATCAGTTCGGCGACCGCGGAAACGACAATTCGGTTTGGGGTTACCGAAATAAAGACCTGGGGTCTCTGGCAGATTTCTCTCAGGAAAACCCCAATGTTGTCAGCTATCTTGAAAGTGCTGTAAAGTACTGGAGCCATTTGGGAATCAATGGATTGCGCTATGATGCTACGCTGCACGAAAATCCAGCCTTTGTGAAAGGCCTGATGGATGCTGTTAACAAGCAGTCTACGGTAACGCAGTTCGGCGAATTCTTTATTGGCCGTCCTTCCGACAAATATTCCGAATACTGCAGTTTCCCTAAACGCACGGGAGTTAACAACCTGGATTTCGAATACTATCGTGCAAATTCCACCTGTTTTGGCAATTTCTCCACAACAATGAGTGACTTTGCTAATATGATGCAGTATACACAGAAAGACTATCAGGCCCCGAACCAGGCCGTTACGTTTATTGACAATCAGGATGTTCCGCGTTTCGGGTATCAGCAGCAAAATCAAAAACCTTTTAACGCATCTCTTGCAGTGCTGCTTACCGCGAGGGGAATTCCGAACATTTATTATGGGACGGAGCAATATGTAAATCCTGGCACAGATGACAACAATATCGGCAGAATTTTCATGGAAAAGCAGTCAAGTTTTAATGAAAACACTACCGCATATAAACTCATTAAAAGGCTTTCCGCTTTAAGGCAGAGCAATGATGCAATCGCCTATGGTCAGACATCCGTGCTTTACAGCGACGACAACGTCATGGTGTTTCAGCGTAAATTTTATGACAACACAGTTGTTGTTGCGGTAAACCGTCAGCCAGACCGGTCGTATACAGTCCCCAGCATCAGTGTTGGGCTTCCTTCGGGCACTTATTCCGATTACCTCGGTTCCATGTTGTACGGCGATTCTACAACCGTTTCAAATGGCAAGATCGATTCAATCGGCCTATCTGGCGGCGAAGTAGATGTATGGGCTTATAATGCTGCCGCAACCGAAACTCCGGAAGTCGGAGACATCATGTCGACCCAAGGCAGCGCAGGAACAAAAGTTTATATTTACGGCAGAAATTTTGGCACATCACCGACCGTTAAGTTTGGAAATACTGCTGCAACGGTCCTATCATCTACATCTACAATGATTGAAACGACAGTTCCTTCTGGGGCAGTACACGGCGATAATTCCGTAACGGTTACAAATAACGGAGTGACAAGCAACGGAATTGTTTACAATGTTCTTTCCGGTGACCAGAATCAGGTCATTTTCCATGTGAAGGCTTCCACAAATTACGGGGATAACATTTACGTGGTGGGTAGCATCCCCGAACTAGGTTCTTGGGACACCAGCAAATGCACAGAAGCCATGCTTTGTCCAAATTATCCTGAGTGGTACTTGCCCGTCAGTGTGCCAGCTAATACGACGTTCCAGTTTAAATTTATAAAGAAAGATTCCAGCGGTAATGTAACGTGGGAAAGTGCCAGTAATCGGACCGTCACATCTTCATCTAGCACAACGGGAGTAGTAGATACTCCTGTCTATACATGGAATGCTAATTGATCTTTCCGGTATTCGTATCTTCTCTGTTTTATGGAATGTTAGGCGGCATTAAGAGCATCGTTTTCTAGTGAAGTACCCCCGGAGTTGAATGGCAAAGTACGCCAAACAATTTCGGGGGCATCTATATCATCAGTCAATGTGAGCAATGATTATAATTGTTTCGAAGATTGTCGTTTGTGATATTTGATAAGTCGCAACCTCTGTGATGGTTAGACGTAATCGAGTCATTCCCCGTGTAAGGTCTCAAAAGAATTACACTTTTTTGCAACTCTCTATTGCGCCCTTTTTAAGATGGCACCTTTTAGGGCTTTCCCTGCAAAGGTGTTTTTTTGTACCCGATTTTAGTAAACGTCCTATGGTACGAATTCCTTTTGAATATTAAATTAACTTGGTCCGATATTCAAGCCCTCTGCCGTTCGCCTCCCGCCGTCTTTTCTGGACTTTCAAGACATTCAGAAAGGACGGAAAATCATGGAGGTACATGTCAAAATTCACGGACAAAACGTAATCGTGAAAGTGTCTGATAAAATCGGAGAATATCTTGGCCAGGCTAATCATAAAACCGAGAATTTGTTTCATGAGCAGCGCCGTCATTGGGATGGACGCGAGTTTGACGAATACATTGTCATCCATGAATGCAGCCGAAGCTATTACGAAACGCCGGAGGATTGGCTATGCCGAAAAGAAACCTTTGAGGAAATCACGGCAGCCTTAGAAAGTTGCACGGCAAAACAACGTTATCGTTTTCTGCTTTACGCTTTAGAAGGGCTCAGTTGTTCCCAGATTGGTAACATCTGCGGTTGTTCCAAGTCCGCAATTATGAGAAGCATCGAAGCAGTCAGACGGAAGGCGAAATTTGCTTTGCAAACAGAGTGATCGGAAACCCATTTTCAGGCTAAGCCGGTGAAGGGCTTTTTGCCCTATCACACGCGCAAGAGGGACAGGCAGTTTTAAGCTGTCTGTCTCTCTTGCTGTCTGGAGGTTTTGGTAATGCCCACCATCAATCTGCGTAAGTATTATCCGTTTCTCAATGAGGACTGCTTTGTCGAGGTCAGCGACGAGATTGCCGAAGCATTTATATTGGCGAAAAGGCAGGAAGACAACTATCACCACCGAGCTTGGTATCACAAAGCCTACTACTCTCTGGATCGCAGCGACGGCATTGAAAACAGTATTCTTCATACGGAGCCGTCACCCGAAGAAATTTTTATGCAAAAGGTTTCAATGCAACAGCTTTATGAAGCCCTTGATCACTGCCGCCCATTCAGGCGCGACGTGTGTACGCGCATTACATTCTCGGCATGAAGAAAATCGAAATTGCCCGTGCCGAGGGAGTGAATGAAACCGGCGTTTGTGATTCTGTGAAGAAAGGCGTGAAAAATCTCCGGCGTTACTTTGAAAAGAAAAAATGGATGGAGTGATTGAAATTGAATCCCGTGTCATCATCACAGGGACAGGAAACCGTGCGCAAGAAAATCCGCCAGTTTGAAAACCGGCAGAAGATTTTACTGAACCGGAAAGCCGACGCAGAACGCAAAGCGCGGACACATAGACTTATCGAGCGCGGGGCCATTCTGGAAAGCGTCTTTCCCGAAATTGTCCCCATGTCTGGCGAACAGGTCAAAGCATTTTTGAAGCGAATGCGCTAAATCTGTAGCTTATTCCATTAGTGTAATTATACTAATGGCGCACTTATACACCCTGACGGGTGCCGTGCGCTCTACGAGGCTGTTGCGCCCTTCGGGCGCGATGGGGAGCTGCGCTCCCAAAACCTTTTACGTAACCTCATGCCGCATCGAATTCTCTGCGGAGAATCCGCCCCGGTGTGAGGTTTTTATGTTCATCATTCTACCGAAAGGAGAGGAAGAAATACGGCGATCTACCATTGCAGCATCAAAATCATCAAACGCAGTCATGGCCGGAGTGCCGTGGCCGCCGCCGCTTACCGAAGCGGTGAAAAGCTCACGAACGAGTGGGACGGCATCACGCACGATTACACAAAAAAGAGAGGCGTCGTGTATTCTGAAATCCTTCTTCCCGCGAACGCACCGTCGAGCTTTTCCGACCGCTCCACTCTCTGGAACAGTGTGGAGAAAATCGAGAAAAACCGCGACGCCCAGCTTGCCCGCGAAATCGAAATTGCTCTGCCAAACGAGATCGACCGGCAGTCACAAATCCGGCTTGTCCGAAAATACGTACAAGACATTTTTGTTTCAGCGGGAATGTGCGCGGATTACTCCATTCACGATAAAGGTGACGGGAACCCGCACGCGCATATCATGCTCACTCTCCGCCCGCTGAACATAGACAGTGAGCGAAGAAAAGTCTGCTAACGTCGGCGACATTAATCGGGCGGTTTCTCTGCCTGTGCAGGAGGACGAACGCCCCACGCTTGTGAAAAAAATCGGCAAAACCACCTATAGAGTAACGATTCATTTCAGCGCCACAAGCCGGGAAACCATGAGCGACAAAATCAAGAGGATGCTCCGCAACGAGATCAGCCGGATGTGATATTTGATTTAGTAAGAATCCGTCAGTAATTTGTTAAAACGAATGGTGTGACATTATAAAATTTTAGTGCTAAATGGAAAGATAAGCCGAATTTTGTTTGCAAGCCCGGTTTAATATTCATTAGCCGTTGCTTGTAGTCATGAGTAGTTCTCTGTTGAACAATTATGTGAGGCCAGCAACTAGTATTAAAAAATTCAGCCATCGGATATTTGGAGGGAAAGTTAAAATGAAGTTTACTGAAAGTCAGCTAAAATTATTTGCTGCGCCTCTGAGTGAGACGGAAAATCGACTTTGCCTTAATGCTATAAGCATGATAAGAGATGCATTGAAAAGACTAGGTTTTACCGATGATAACCGCTCCATCACAAAAAAATATAGCGATATATATGATTATTCTATACAAATGCGTAGTATATCTGGCTCTCGCCAAATAAAAATATTCATTCAAGGCTCTTATGCAAATAATACCAATGTTCGGACACAAAGCGATGTCGATATTGCAATTGTTCAAGAGGAAACTTTTCAAACAGAATATCGACTTGGCGTAACTGATGAAAATTATCATTTTTCAGTGATTCCTGATCCACCGAAAACATTTAAGGATGAAGTGCAAGAATGTCTTGAGTGTAAATTTGGCACCGATGTTGAAAGAAAAAACAAATCCATTAAAGTTCATGGGAATACATATCGCAAGGATGCAGATACTGTTCCTTGCTTGAGATATAGAAATTATACTCAAGAATTTAATAATAATCCGAATGATTATATTGGTGGCATCGTAATAAAGGCAGATGACGGAACTCGTATAATAAATTATCCTGAGCAGCACATCCAAAATGGTCGTAAGAAAAATAATGAAACAAATACCTATTACAAAAAGATGGTACGTATTATTAAAAAAATACGGAATATTATGGATGGTGATTATCATTATTTATCAGCGAAAAATGTATCATCATTTGGACTGGAATCTTTACTATGGAATATACCTAATGCCACATTTATGAAATATTCTATCTACCGATACGTGTTTGGAGATGTCGTAGATTATATATTATAACAACATGAGCTTTTTAACCTCATATAAAGAAGCTAACGGAATAAAACCTCTCTGTCCTAATACGTCCGATGTTGAAAATTATAAGGCATTCATAAAAGATTTAAAGAGCTTTTATGATTACGATATAACGGAGTGAAAAATGGCGGAAAATACACGTAGCTTCATAAAAAAGGGTTTATGGATAGTCCTGATACTTTTTGCCATCCGGTGCTTGATAACTAAACCAATTTCGTTATATAATTGTTACGGATTCGCTGGAGAAGCAATAGGTATAACACTAATTCTTATGGGATTATATGAACGTTGGTTATGGCAATATAGCCCGCTTGAAAAAATCCCGAAGATAAAAGGCAAATACTCTGGATATATAGAATATAGTTACAATGGAAGTTTTGACAAAAAAAAGCTACGATAAAGATTAGCCAAAGCCTACTTTCGACAAAAGTAAAAATCTCCACAAATGAAATTACAAGTAATACAATTGCTAGCAATATTGTTTATGAAAATGGAGAATATGTTTTATATTATACATATATCACAAATCCAAAAAGTAAATACAGCAGAGAAAATCCAATACAATATGGGACATGTCGAGTAATAAGCAAAAGCGAGTCGGAATTACAAGGTTCTTATTGGACTACACGTCAGACAATCGGCGATATTTATTTAAAACGCAATTAGTCCAAAAATTAGTTTGCCTATTTTTCATGCTAAAACATGAAGGTGGCGAATGTTCTCATCTTTTTAATAGGTTAATGTAGCTGAATTTTCACTATCAATACGTAAATGATTTTAAAGGCTCTGTAATGGTATTACATTATACCGTTGCAGGGCTTTACTTTTTATGAAAAAGTCCTTGACAATTCGTCTCTGGCAAGACAGCGAAATCCATCCTTATTTCC
>ENA-UOOR01003245-UOOR01003245.1-fermentation-metagenome-genome-assembly--contig:-NODE-3245-length-14730-cov-9.406814_pt1 | contig 14730 bp, 9 predicted proteins | sample MGYA00245780_ERZ724029 | MGnify/ENA primary metagenome ERZ724029 (study PRJEB28704, sample SAMN03018315) | fermentation metagenome | biome: anthropogenic terrestrial biome; feature: soil; material... | reverse complement strand
TTGCCGTCTGCCGTCGTGAAAGCATTCCAGAAAATTAAAAGGATCGGAATTGCCACTACTACTACTAATACTATAATAGATAAGATAAGAACCAACTCCGCCGCGCCAAGTTTTTTAAGATCAGCAACTCTCTTGGAGAAAACAAGGTTTTTTCGATTCTTACCTGTCTGGATCATTCCCATTACGACACCCCCATTTCTACGCTTTGTGATTCAAACCACGCTACATTATAAAATTTCAGGAAACAATCTTCTCCTTCCTTAAATAAAAGATTATTCTGTAATGCTTCCTGCGTATCTTGTTGTATTCGCAGTTCCTTCTCACCCAGGTTGATCCGGTAATCCATTGTGGCTCCAAGAAAAGTCACTCTTTTCACTTCGCCTTTCATTCCTGTGTTTTCCCTGGTTAATTCGATATCAAACGGTCGGCAAGCCGCTAGCATTCTTAAGGCCTCTTTTTTACCGGTTGGCGGTTGTAAAGCAACCGGGATATTGCTGTCTTCAATTATTGTTGCACCGTTTTTAATTTCCAAAGGAATAAAATTAGAAACACCCATAAAATTAAAGACATACTTATCCGCAGGTTTTTCATAAATTTCCCTTGGGGCGCCAATTTGACGAACATGACCGGTATGATCGAAAATGGCGATCCGGTCGGAAATGGCCAAGGCCACCTCTTGATCGTGGGTCACATAAAGAATAGTAACTCCGATCTCTCTTTGCAGCTCCTTGATCTCAAACCGCATTTCTTCACGGAGCTTGGCATCAAGGTTATTTAAAGGTTCATCCAACAGCATGATTTCCGGTTTTGAAACTAAAGCCCGCGCCAAAGCCACCCTCTGCTGCTGGCCACCGGACAGCTGATAGGGTAGCCTTTTTTCCAAACCCTTCAACCCGACCTGAGTTATAGCTTGCATTGTTCTTTGCTTAGCTTCATTCTTATCAATTCTCTGTATCTTTAGTGGATAAATCACATTTTCATAGACTGTCTTATGAGGCCAAACAGCATAATCCTGAAAAACCACTCCAATTTTACGTTCCTCCGGGGGGAGATGGATCTTCTGTTCGGCGCTGCTTACAAGGGAGGAACCGATAAATATTTCCCCGTTCGTAGGACGTTCAAAACCAGCGATTAATCGCAAAATTACAGTCTTACCACAACCCGATGGTCCTAAAAAAGTAAAACATTCCCCTTCCTTGACGGTAATATTTAAATTCTCTATTACTCTATGCTCTCCATAGTGTTTACTGATGTTTTCCAACTTTACTTCGGCCATCCAAAACCCCTGCCTTTAATTAAGATTTTAGCTCTTCAAATACAAACTTATCTCCCGTAGTCGCACAAATTCGTGCAGCTACGGGAGGTCTTTGTAAGCAAGCAGTTTTTTATTTCGTCATAATCGCCGTAAATTTGTCAATAATAGCAGGCTTATTAATGATTAACTGTTCATAATCGATTGGCATTGCTCTCTTTACTGCCTCTTCCGGAGTAACTAAACCGACATTCTTTACTATCGGCACATCTTGACGGATCGGCAGCGTTAGACTGTTAGCGATAATAGTTTGACCCTCTTTAGAAAGCATGAAATCAACAAATTTCTTAGCTGTTCCCAGGTTGGGTGTACCCTTAAAAATCGCCAAGGGACTGGGGATAACTAACATCTGAGAAGTATAAGCAAATCCTAAAGTCGCGCCCTTCTCTATCTTACTAATTGTAATATAGTCCACCGCAATACAAGCCTTTAAATCACCCATAGCAGTATCATCAACAACTTGTCCCGAACCTTGACCCATTTTGGCGCCATTCGCCCGGAGTTTCTCGATATAATCCCAACCAAGATTCTCGACAATCATCGCCACACTGACCATGGCTGTTCCGGACAAGGCCGGATTGGCAATCCCAAAACCGCCTTCAAATTCTCTTCCTAACAGGTCTTCCCATTTTGTAGGGGGATTTTTAATCTTGTTGGTGTTATAAGCTATGCCCAGAGTACCGAGGCGAGCGGGGGTGAAGTACCCATCCTTGTCTTTGACCGGACTGACAATCTTGGACGCCTCCGGAGAAACATACTTTTCAAGGATACCTTCCGCTTTCATCTGGTAAAAGTCCGGTATCTCGCTGGTCCAGATCACATCAGCCGCAATTTTCCCCGCCTGACGCTCCGTCGCGATTTTAGCCATTAACTTTCCGGCGCCAGCCGAATAGTAATCGAATTGAACTCCTGGGTATTTAGTTAAAAAACCATCCCGCAGTTGACCAATTAAATGCTCCTTCATAGAAGTGTAAACCATTAATTTCTCTTTTGGCGCCGCAATGGTCAGAGTAACAAGATTTAACATCATAGCCAAGATAACAAAAATCATCAGGGTCCTTTTCTTCACTTTATTTTCCTCCTTAATAACTCTTAAAATCATCCTTTTAAACACTAAACCAAGTGCTCTCAATAAAACCGCCCTTCAAACTATCACTACAAGTTACAACATTTTTCTCACCACCTCATATTTCATTAATCATCTGCTTCTTCATGCCTTTTATACTTATTATTATAATGAATTATTTCGGTACTGACGTACCTTTATGCCTACTAAATCAAATCGGTACTAAAGTACCCTGCTCTCTACCATCATATCTACTTTACATAAACCCCTTAATTTGCTTTTCCCTCCTCTCGAATTTAGTAGTCCTTTATTGAACATCAGGTTTAACCAATTTTGCCTGCTTTAAATAAAGTGCTAACTACCAGCCGTAGACCACAAAAAAACGCCGGTTGTCATTGACAACCGGCGCCCGCTACACTGAACAACGCAAATTATTCAAACAAATTAAGAAATCATAAGTGATTGATTAGGATTTAACCACAAAATATTGATTGCCTAACGAATTCTGCGAGGCGTATCGAAGCGCCCGGCTTTGATTTCCATCGCCGATTTTTCCCCATTTTCTTTATCCGTTAAACCAGCCTCAATAGCTTTCAAAGAAGCTTGCACTCTGCCGCTTACCTGCAACTTGCCATAAATGGCGCTGATATTATTTTTAACGGTTTGTTCCGCAACATGGATACATTTAGCAATCTCTCGGTTATCATAACCTTGGGCCATCAGTGATAAGATCTGTTTTTCTCGCTCATTAAGTTTTTTTAACCACTTGGGCTTATTCGCGGAATGGTTACTATTCAAAAGCAGAGGCGTGCGGAACAGCGTTTTATATATGGCCAGACCTGATAGGAAAAGGAAAATTTCTATACTTATAAAAACAAGCCAAGATAATGCTTGGATGAAATGAATCAAGCGTGCTTTTCCAATAATCGTCGGTGAAACAGGAATCACATTCAGTAAAAACCAGCCCGCATGCTCGACGGGTTGGTTAATAACTAAGACAGTGCGGTCATGGGCCTGACAGGTAAAATCCACTCTTGTATTTAACTTGGAAACTTTCAAACCAGATAAAGCAAAGGAAACATCCTCGGTAATCTGTTGTTTGAAAGGAGTGGAGAGAATTGTGCCCTCGCCATCGATTAATAAAAAATAATCACTCTTTAGTTTACCGCTAAATGAATGCCCGTCATTATAAAGGCAGTCATTGATGGAATAATCCAGATATTTTTCTTTAAGAAACAGCAATAGTATACCTAAAGCGTCTCCGGAATATAAATGGTTAATTCTCCTCCCCAAAATCAAATAGTAATCCTTAGCCGAACTGATCCGTGCCGGTCGCAACCAAACCGTTTTTCCTCCTGCCTGAATAATCTCATTATATTCTTCACTCCGGCGAAAAGTCTGAATAAATTCATTGGAAACTGTTTCGCCCATCGTTAATGCTTTCCGTTTCGGATTATTAATATCAATATAAACTGCATCGTGAATTACCTGATCAAAAAAGGAGTATCCTTCTAAGAAATGGGAAAACTTCTGACTAATCAGCGATACTTCATAAGGATCAGCAATGTTAGCGTAATTTTCCAGCATATTGTTGAGTTCTTGATTAGCAATAAATTGAAAGGAAATATTTTCATAGTTACTAAGTCTAACATGTAGATTAGCGACAATCTGCTTCATTTCCAATCTGGAATAGACAGAGATTTTATCCTTCTTTGGAATTAGCGCCTTCTGACTATAAATAAAAAGCGCCAATAGGAAAAAGAAAGAAAAAGCTACAAAAAAGCAGCGTTTTGCTCTATAAGAAAAAGGGGTTTCTGCTGTGCAGTTCCAAATAGTTACTAGACGATCTTCAATCAAGCTATTCAAAACTCTGAAAATAGCGGTCTTTTTGATTGCCAATTTCATTAAAACCACCCCCTACTAGAGCTATTACGTTGTCCTCATCTTCAACTATCCCGTCTAAAGAAATGACTTCGATGCTTGTCGATTTAATTATTTCGGCATTAAGGACTGCACATCCTTCCAGAGTTCTGCAACTAAGACTTCTTGGTAACCCGCATATTTAGCTTCAGCCATTGCCGCTCCTACCTTTTTTAAGGACTGATCCTCCAATCTTTGTAGCTGTTTTAGCCGTTCAGCAGTTAACCGCTGAACGGAAAGAGAGTTGCGGTAATCCGCAACTGAATAGCGCCAGAGTAGAAGTTTCTCGTCAAACCTTTTTTTTAGACGATCAGCAATCAGTAGACCTTCGGGGTCAAAATCCCCAGAATAATAGAGCAGAGCGCCACTGGCAACCAGCATTTCCAAAAGAGCAAATGTCGCCAGATTCACCTGTCCGTTAACACAGACCAGCGGTAAAGAGGAAACAAATTTCTTATTCCAACGCTCAGCCAAGGCCGAAAAGACCGCCGGATTTTCCATCACAAAAACCAGGCCACAGGGGCTGATTACCCGTTCTAAACGGCTCAAATTCTCCACCGAAACCTGTAAAGACTCACCGCTCCGGTAAAACCCCAGCCATCCTTGGTGAATTTCATTTTCATTAATGTAGCCGAGTAAACCACAGCTAATCGTGTAATTAGCAATCTCCGTACTAAAAAGACCTGCTTTGTATAGAAGCTCGGCTTCAGTAAAAGCATTGGTTGGTTTTTGCTCATCAAAGATATGAACCAGTGCATAAATAAAAAGGTATCGGGCAGGCATCGTCCGGTCAAAAAAATGGGGATCAGCAGTCAGTTGGGAGGAAAAAATAGGCAGTTGCATTTTTTTCCCGGCTAAACACGGAAGTTGCGCCACAGCCGCTCCCACAACTTCCAGATCCTTACTGAGACCATCCGGATCCTGCTCATATCTGGTAATCAGCGTCTTATAAGCGTTATCTTTCTTAACTAAGGTTTCCCTTAACCAACCGGCAGCTTTAGAAGGTAATCTCTCTGCTAACCTTGAAAAATACTCTTCACGTTGCTGATTATAGATAGAAAGCTCCTCTTTTTTCGAGATTAACTCCTCGCCCCAGTAACCGGCCAGCACCTCCTGGAAATCAACACCTTGAAATTTGGTATTATTGAGAGCGGCAAGCACTGCCGACACCTGGATTTCCGCGTGGGAATGTCGGGAATAGTCCCGCCGCAGAAGGCCGGTTAAGGCTGACTTCTCTTCCGATTTAAGGTTGGATAAATGAATCTTCCCGCCCAGCGTCCCCAATGAGCGGTATTTCTCCTTAATTGCTGCTAAGAGCCGGTGGAAACCGGGGGTTTCTCGGAAATAGCGGATACACTCCTGGTTAATTTCCTGGCTGTTATCAATTGGGTCTTCACAGGTATGATCTTCCGTCCGCAAGTCTTCACTCATCGCTAACCCGCCGCTTCCTTCGTAATTAACTCTCTAACCTGTCCGTTCCACCGGTAGCGGATTACTGAAACAAAATTAGCATTATTGGGGCGAACCAGTTCACAGATGGCCAGCGCCGGCACAGTATCATAATCCCCCCACAGAATCTGGGAGTTGATGATGAAATTAAGATCTAACTCTTCCAACAGACGAAACATATCGCGAATATTATTCTCATCCACACCGGCGAAGGCTTCATCTAAGGAGACGAGACGGGGCGCATCGGCTCTTGCCCCCTCGTACTTAGCATAAACCGCTGAAAAAAGCGGGACATACATGGCCATCGCCTTCTCACCCCCGCTAAAGCGGTCAAAAGCATTATTGGTCATCTCCCGTTTTCGTTCGCCTGTTTTGGTATAGAAGAGTTGAAATTCGAACCACTGCCTGTAATCGAGGACTTCTTTGATCAGAGTATGAAAGGTTTTGGTCACCCCCGCTTCTTCCAAACCTCGGCGCGCTTGGTCAATTTTGGAACGAAAATGGACCGCTAACTTCTGAAAATCCTCCGGTCTTAAGAGATTAACATCGGATTTTAAGAGCGCAACCAACTCGGCGCTGTCCATCTGCTCTTCACTCTCTGCCGCCCTACTCTTCCAAGCCAAGTTAAAGGTTAAGCCACTGGAGGTATTCATGGAGGCCATTAGCTTATTCATCTTCTCGACCCACTGTTCGCTGTGGTAAATCCGAGCCCTAATTTTTTTGCTGATGGTATTGGCTAGAATATCCTCAAAGAGCTGTCGATCGCTTTCGCGAAGAAGCTTTTCATTCTCGGCAATCGAATCTGCTAAAAAATCAGCAAGAGCATAAAAGTTAACCTCTTTACCCTGGATTCGAGCTCTGATCTCCAGCCGACGAAGACTACTGCGCGCTTTTTCGAGCTCTGCTCGCTCCCCAACCGTTAACTCCCGCCCAGACCCCACTTCGGCTTTAGCTTCCGGGCGAAGAGTGGACGCCGACGCCAACTGCGGTTTCATCTCTGACTCTTCATTAATACCCGGAGCATTTTGTAGCGTGGTAAAGATATGATTCAAGACCAGATTATACTCGATCAAGTGAGGTCGGACTTCAAAATACCTCTCTTGCAGAGATGACAAATGTTCCTCCCGTGTTTTCGTTGTTTTTGACCACTCTTTAAATTGTTCAACTACCTTTTTAGCTTGAAGAAAAAGATCTCCACCTTCAGTCCCCTGCCTTACATAGCCCAAAGCATACTCGGCGGCAAAGCCCTCCCGATTTATCTGCTCGATCAGCCGTCGAAAATAAAGTCGTTCCCGCAACTCTTGGAGTTTACTGACCGCCTCTTCTGCTTTCACCTTTCCTTCCTTGCTCCTCGCCACCGCTCGGTCTCTCTGCGCCGGGATCTCATTGATCCGCCGGAGGCAGCTGTTAATCTGTTCTTCAATTGCCCGGTAATCCATCTGCCTTAGCAGCTCGCGAAGACCGGCGATTATCTTAATTTCCTTCTCAATTAAGCGCTTACTTCGTCCCAGATCATAACGGAGCTCATCTAAATCACTTGCCAAATCAGCCAGTTGTTCCTCCAGTGAAAGCAAGTGGCTCTTACGACTGAGCAGACGAGAATGAACTGTCTCCAGTTCACGCAGGGCATCTCCATATGCCATTAGGCTATTCTCCGCTTCAATGAAAGCGGGTAAATTAACCGGGAGCTGCAGTCCAGAGGTGAGAATCCGCACTTCTTCCCGGGTTTGCTGCAATTGCCGATAATAACTATCTACCAGCTCCGTTTGCTCTTCCACCGCTCTTTTTTTATTCTCTAAAGTCAATTGAGCATCGTGGAGTGAAGCAGCGGCGGTCTCCAGATCACCTTTCCCCGGGAAGGCTTTAAATTCGCTTTCCAGCAGACGATGGTGAGCTTCCCATTGTTTAATCTCCGCCTCAATGCGGGAAAGTTTCTGTTGTTCGAGACTGATTTCTTCACGTAAAGCCAGCATGACTTGCTCCCGGTATCGTCGCCGGGAATCAATCCCCACAAACTTGGAGGTTGATAGGGCAGAAACTTGCCCTTGTATGACTCCACCTACCCCGTACCTTCCCTCAGGATTAAGGAAAAGCAGCGCTTCACTATCTTCCGTAATGATACTGCGAATGACCGTATCAACTACTTCGGTAGTAATGGCGGCTTCAAGCCTGGCAGCAGGTTTCAGCCAAGAAGAAAGATCCGCCGATAGCAATTGAAACTTAGGAAACAAGTAACGATCGGCTGACTCGGCATCCATCTCCCAGAGCTTCTCCTGATATCTTTCGGGAATGATTAACGCATCTAACACACCCATACTGTCCAACGCTTCCTCAATCTTCCCCCGTAACTTCTCCGGCACTTCCTCTTTAAATTCCACCGCCTGATAAAAAGGGATAAAAGGGACCCCTTGCGCCGCCAATCTCTCTCGGTTGCGTACCACCGCCTCTGTTCGCGGCGGTTCCGGCTCTTTCTTAGCCAACCATTCCTTCAGTTCTTCTTCTTTTTTACTTAATTGCTCCCGGCGGCTTTTCTGTTCCGAACGCAGGGTGGAAATGGCAGTTAAGACTTGTTTCTCCAGGGTTTCACGGACCTCGCGCACCGGAAGCAGGAGATCGTCATAGCTGTTGTCTGGATAGCTATTGATCAACCGCTGCAGTTGGACCATCTTCTCGTCATCCGGCTTTAAGAGCTGATTCTGCTGACGCCAAAAGTAGACCCGCTCAATAAATTCTTCTTTAATTTCAAAGAGTAATTTTTCAGCTTGCTCCACATCTAAGCGGGCTTTATCTCGTACCCGTTTCGCCGCTTCCAATTCACCGTAAGCCCGATCATATCTTTTATTTTCCTCTGCTTCCACTCGTAACTTCTCCAAGGCTTTTCGGATCTTCTCCCGGTAACGCTGGAATTCTTTTTTTAACAACAACCAATCGTAGTCGGCAGCAAGCTCTTTCCGCAATTCCTCTTCCATAAAAAAGTGTTCGTCAAAGTATAACTCGGTTGCCACCGAGGCCATCTCTTTTAAGATTGCGGAGATCGTGGTTTCCAGTTGCGAGCAGTCAGCTTTCAGCGCTGCAATCTCGGTGTCTAATTTATGCTCTCGTTCCCGCTTTTGCTCTAAAACGCTCTCTTTCTGTTGCTTTTCTTGCTCCCATTCCTTTTGGTCATTACTTCTTTTGTTGATCTCTTCTGTCAGACGGAAACTATCATGTTGCATCAGCTCACGATGCTTTAATTGCACGGCTTCTTGTTCCGCCTTTAATCCTTGCAGCTCTTCTTCCGCCGCTTGGCTCATGTGTTCAAAGTCCTGAATGGCGGTTTGGAGTCTCTGCTCTTCCTCTTCTCCGGTCGTTACTTCCTTGTGGCTTTGGAGAAAATTCTGCGCCTTTTCCCATAAGAGAAAAGTATTATATTTATCAAACTCCCGACCAAGCCGGTCGGCGGCTTTTCTATTTTCTTGTAGTTGGTCAAGGCGACTTTTGATATTATCCATGTTTTCAATCGCTTCCGACATCGGGCGCAGATCGTCATCGGAAAGTTGCTGCAGTGAATTGGTAAGGATCTCATAAATCACCGTCGGCTTAAAATCCTTAGATAATTTGGGGGTGCGAATCTGAATTAACAGTTTAATTAACTCATCATAATCCTCAAGGTGCTCAAACCCAAACAGCAACCGGTTGACCATGTCCATATAATCCTTTTGTCGCTCGTAAACCTCGCCACCCTCTCCAATCCTGTTCTTTAACTCCTGTTTAGTTAAAGGAACTTTCTCTCCCATTTGCTTGTATAGGTAAAAATCCCGACCGATCCGGCGACCATCGGTCAATGCAAATCCCCAAAAATCCAAGGCCCGTCCCCGTCGCGCATGCAGACCCATCCCCAAAGTCAAATACTGATCCGAATCTTCGCGCGCAAACTCCATATAAAGGTAACCGGTCCGTTCGTTCTCCCCTGAATCTTCCTCCCCCAGCAAATAGTTTTCGATCCTCCGGGCTCGGGAACCAAAGGGATCAAGCCTTTCCGGACTTTTATTCCCATCCAGCAGCAGCGGAATAAAACTTTGCATCGTCACGGATTTCCCGGAACCATTGGCGCCCCGCAATAATAGTCGCCCTCCGGAAAACTCAAACTCTTCTTCATCATAATACCAAAAATTCAGTAAACCAATCCGATTAATGATCCATTTCTTAGCCATCACTAATTACCTCCGAAGTCTTGCGGATAATTCCCACTGATCTTGCCCGCCGGGGGCAGGATCTTAAGCTCTTGGTCATTAAGTCTTTCCAGTAATAAAAACCCGGTCATATAGGAGATTATCTCCTGATATAATTTGGCTGAGGGCATCTCCCGATACTCCTTACTCCATCCCTCAACATAGCGTTCCCGACAAAGATCGATTACTCTCTCCAACTGATCCCGGGAGAGAAGAATCGTATCATCATCGCTAATCGTCAGCTTCCGATCGGCAATCAGTTCTCGAATTGTCGTACAGACCTGAATCGCGATTCCAGAGATCACCTTCTGATCCGGTAAGGTCTCCCGGAAATTTTTCTCCCCCTGGAGCATGAATAGAGCGCAAGTTTTATGGAGATGAAGACTACTCTCCAAAAGATCTTCCCCATCCTTTTGGATCATCGAGCGAAAATTTTTTAGATACAAAAAATCAGGATCATCAGGCCCCTCGGAAAGAAGAGCCGGGGAAAGAAAGAGTCGCCGATAGACCCGGTGCCTCCTGACCGCTCCCCGGTCCGGATCCAGATCCAACCATTCGTCATTTTCTAAATCATTCCATCTTTGATAAGAAAGAATATTCCGTGCAAAACTACGCGCAAAATAGCGGGAGATCCCGGTGGACTCATAAAGCACTTCTGTCTCCGTGCTCATTGTAAAATCACTGTTTTCCCCATCATTCACTTTGATTAATCCCATCTCTTCCGCGAAGTTGAGGACTTTAACCAGGGAAACCCGATGCCGGTACAAAGTCCACTCCACCTTTTCCTCCCCTGGGTAAGTTGATTGCATAAACTCCGTTAGTTGCGATAAGACAAATTGATCCTGTTGTCCATAATCTTCCAGAAACACCAGGAGTAAACAGAGCAAGCCATACTCCATCGCCGTATCAAACTGCTGAATACCCATCCAGGCCTCAGCGCGACCCGGTAGTTTCTCCATTTTAATCAGATAAGGATTGATCAGTAAACGATAGCCCAGTTTATTTTCGATAAACGGCTTCAATACGGAACTGGCATCCTTGATTTTCTGGAACAACTCCGGTTCCCGTTCTTTTAAAATCCAAAAGTTCTCTAGCAGCGCTTCAAACTCTCTCATCCCCGCCGTCCCTCTTCAAAACAGATTTTATAAGCGGGCATCTCCAGCTCCCCGTCTTCGCAACGAAGTCTACACCTGACTCCCGGCGGTGGATCTAGTAACCGAAAAATCCGACCATCTTCGGTCTTTCCTTTACGCTCTCCGGAAGCGCAGGCTCTACCCACCCAGCGCAACAAAGTAGTACGCACATAAGTTGAAACTTCCGGTAAGGCGGCAAAGTCAATTTGGTTTTCGTGAATGAAACCTTTGATCACTTCCTGTTCCCGGCGGAGGCTCTGAATATATTGGCCATATAATTTCTCTTTTTGTGCACTCTTATCGACAATTGGGGTTTTGGCGGACTTCTCTCGATAAGCCCGAGTACGAGGCCTAATCTCCACCAGGAGCGGCGGCTCCTCATAAACGCTACCGGTGATGTTTTCGGTCGCTCGTTCCAAGTCTCCTTTCAAATGACGAGAATTAAAGACCCCAAAAGCGAGCGCAGACAATTTGTGACACTCCTCCAGCTCGGCGCAGGAAAGAAAAAGTTCAGCCAGTTTTTTATACTCTTCCTTACGATTAGCCGCGCTGTTCAGATTCTCCACAATCTGCGCGGCATATCTGGTGATCTTACGAATCAGTTCATTAGTAATATCAAATAATTTTAAGACTTCGCTATTCCGATGTTCTGTGCCTAAAAACCACTGCTTAATACTCCGCCACCGACCACGAATGTTCTCATCGATATCCCGATCGCTGACGGTCTCCAACCGAGGAATAGCTCTTTCATAGGCAAAGACTTTTTTTATGACCGTCTCAATCAGCTTTTCGTCGAAGCTGCGCAGTTCCTCTTCGATCCAGTAAGAATTGGTCTGTAATCCTTTGATAAACTCCCGTAGATAGCCGATAATCGAATCCTTATAGGCGATAAAAGCGGCGCTCTTCATCAATTCTTCAGCCCGGAGACTGTGAAAGCTCCTGATATAATCCTGATAATTCTGGTTTAAAGACTTAAAATCCGCATTTAACCCGTGCCACCAGGAGCCGGAAACTTTTAGATCCGCCTCCGCCATCGCCGGTAGTTGCTGCAGAGCTTCTCTGATTCGTTCAATCAGACTGGGCTCCAACGAAGCGCCTTCCACCAGTAGGTTTTCCAGGGTGATCGTCATCCGTTCAATCTCCACCGAATACTCTGAGAGTTGATAGCGAAACTGTTTAGTTTTAAACTCTTCAACCGTCCTTGCTTTGGCTGTATCCTGAACAGGGATTAAGTTACCCCACTGGACCAGAGTCTCCAAATCCTGTTGGCATTCTTCGATCGTATAAGTAACAAACTCCGGGTGTTTCCGCAACTCCTCCCAGATCTCCTCTTTATATAACCAGTATTTTAATTGTTCATATTGATAAAAACAATAACGCATTAGCGGTCGGTAACGCCAGGAATTTTCAGTAGCCAGATATTTAACTTCCTGGATTCCTTTAGTCAACTTTGTATTAATCTCCATAAACATACCCATCTTTCCAATAATGATAAGCCTTAATACCTTTCTACCAATTTGATAATAATTCCTGTTATGCTATTTACTTGATTTCTCGCTAAGAAGAAGGTGAAATAGATCATACGTATCGCTTGCCCAAATCCTATGTTTATTTTATCACATTTCCCTCCTGTTTTTTCGCTTACTTTACCATACCATTACGTCTCGGTCTTTTGCACTCATCTGTTTTTTTCTTCCTTCAGCGCAAACACTGGAAGAATTATTCTGTAAAGATGAGTCATACTTTAAGGCTAAAACCCGCCAACTAGCATTAATGAAAACTGGTTTTCCCCTAGGAAAATATTGATCCCGAATCCTGGAAAAGGGATAACCTCTACGTCCGCTTCTATACCCGTTGGCAACCCTCACAATAATAGATACTGCCACCCATATAAGTTTCCTTTTTGATAATACTACCACAAACCGGGCAGGGTTTGTTCACGGTTTTTTTACTAAGTTTGGTCTGATATCCGCCAAGACAACCAAACAAATCTCTTTCGGTATCTCTGCCACCCAAAGCAATCATTTCCGCAAGAGTAGATTTTATAGCATAATACAGATTATCCTTATCTGGATCGGAAAGGGTGCTAATCTTCTGTTTGGGATGGACTTTTGCGTTATTAAGAATGTCCTGCAAGACACCGTTACCAAGCCCGGGTATTCTCTGTTCGGTGGCCAGCAAGGCTTTTGCGCTAAGCTTCTGTACCGCAGGCGAGTTTATAAGCTGCTTAAAATACTCTTGATTAAACTCGTTTGACAAAGGCGACGGTTTTTCTTTAGCCACCTTGTAATAGGGATTGTCAAAATCGCCTTCTTTAAAGCACCATAAACCGCCGTACATTTGGACAGAAGCGCTTAAAGCGGAGGAATCATTAAACTCCAATAAGAGTTGATGCTTTGCAGGATATTTTTCATTTTCACTTTGAAACCGGAGTCCCACTCCATCTCCAAACAAGATGACCATCTCTTCAGCTTTGATCTCAACCAATCCGCCGTACCCTGTTGCTTTCCCGATCGTTTTATCGGTAAGCAGGTTGTGATAATTTTCAGGGTCACCATAAAACCAGGCAAATTTATGTGGCGAATAGCCAGTCACAACGTTAGTTATACGTTTACCATAAATCGTGTCATTAAGCTGTTCAGCCAGAACAAAAGCTTCCGGAAATTCTATCATTTTCTCCCCCTCTTTTCCATGCGCAAGGCATCCTTTTTGATCTAAGGAATTATCTGATTCAATTATTCCTCAATCATCAAACACCGCTCCTAAATCTATAACCAAGTCTGAAAAAAGCCCTACTTTAACCTGGTCACCGGTAATATAAACTTCGGGTCGTCCATATTTACCCTTAGCCTCAAGTTTAAAAACCTGCACTGTTTTATGCTCCGGATCTACTATCCAGTATTCTCTTACTCCTTCCCGTTCATAAAGGTAGAACTTTATCTTCATATCTTTTCCCGCCGACTGGGGGGAGAGAATTTCGATAATTAAATCCGGAGCTCCTTTACACCCTCTCTCATCCAATTTCTTTTGTTCACAGACTACCACCAGATCCGGTTGAACCACCGTACATACTTTTTCATCGTCTTCCTCCGCCTTAGGTAGCCGCACATCAAATGGCGCAGAGTAGACCTCACAGGTTTTCCCCGTGAGATAAATAGCAATTTGTTTAAAAAGCTCGCCGGAGATTTTTTGGTGCATCCTGGACGGTGCTGGACTCATATTGTAGGGGACTCCATCAATCAGTTCCCATCTTTCTTCATCAGACCAACTAAGATAATCCCCGTAGGTAAACGTTTCTTTAGTGGCGGCTTCATCTCTGGCTTCTCTAACCTTAAATTCCATTGTCATCCCCCCCGTTTCAAATTTTACATAACATTCTTCGGCGCCAACTTTTATACTCCTCTAGTTCTCCCCTCTCACTTTGATATGAACTGTTAAAAATTTTTCCTTTAATAAATTCAATAGTCTGGTTTCTGGGTTTTAATCAATTAACCAAAATAGTATTTATTTTAACTGTAATATATAGTGTTTAACTTATATTCGAGGAGATTGCCTAATTCCAAAGTCCCTCACTCAGACTATTTTGTGATTTAACCTAAAATATAGAGGTTAGATAATACCTAGTGGGGATGATTAATA
>ENA-UOOR01003244-UOOR01003244.1-fermentation-metagenome-genome-assembly--contig:-NODE-3244-length-14731-cov-3.032025_pt1 | contig 14731 bp, 18 predicted proteins | sample MGYA00245780_ERZ724029 | MGnify/ENA primary metagenome ERZ724029 (study PRJEB28704, sample SAMN03018315) | fermentation metagenome | biome: anthropogenic terrestrial biome; feature: soil; material... | reverse complement strand
TCCATGGAACCAATCGGGAAACTCGCTTTCCACCGCCACCACGGCGGGAAGATTCATCATGCGGGCCAAAATGGCTGTGTGGGAATTTGCTGTGCCTGCTCTTGTAACGAATGCCTGAATTTTATCTTTTTCAAGCTGAACCGTTTGGCTGGGCGTTAAATCCTCCGCCATCAAAACCGCGCCGCTTTCCACTTGGGGCTGACTTGGGCCCTCTCCGCCCAATGCGGCAATCAAGCGGTTGGAAACATCCCGGATATCCACAGCACGTGCTCTCATATACTCATCATCCATAGACTGAAACATGTTGGCGAAGTTTGTGCTGCTTACAGCGATTGCGTATTCAGCATTTGCCTGCTGCGCTTGAATAATATTTCGTATGGAAAGGTTATAATCTGGCTCTTCCAGCATCATTTGGTGAATTTCGAAGATCAGGGCATTGGTTTCTCCAACCTCATCCAAGGCTTTGTCGTAAAGCTGCTGCAGTTGTTGCTTTGCTATTTGAATGGCGCTATCAAGGCGTTTTAGCTCGGATTCCGGGTTTTCCACTGTATACCGCTTTACTTTTGGTTCCGCTTGCCGAAACAATTGAATCTTACCAAAAGCAATCCCCCCAACAACACCGGTTCCATGCAGTGTAAGCATCTTATCGCCCCCGTGCTTTAAAAATTGAATGTTACAAATTCCTCAAGAGCCTTTGCTGCGGCCACTTCGTCCTCTCCCTCGATGATAAATTCAATTTCATGGCCACATTTTGCCGCCAGACTCATCAAAGAAAACAGTTTGCTTGCATCAGCCGTCTTTTCATCCTTTCTAACCAGAACCTTGGAACGGTATTCCGCCGCTTTTTTTACCAGTAATCCCGCGGGCCTGGCGTGTATGCCCAGAGGATCCGTCAGTACATATACAAACTTTTGCATTTTATCTCTTCCTTTCTTCAAGTGGATGGGCCGCTATGAATGCTCGGATAGGTCCGTAAACTGGTTTTTAAGCTGAGAAATGCAAATGGAAATGGATAGCATTTCTTCGCCGGTTAATGAATACGAGTACTGAGTTTCTATATGTTTTTGAATCTTTTTTACGCAGGGATAAATCTCCGCGTAATGGGTTTGAATCACATCAAACAGTTCTAAAAACGATTTTTTATTGGTGGACTGGCGAAAGATTTGGGGCGCCAGCGTTTTGATGTAGTTAATAAGCTGGTAATACTCCCCCGATTCCAAAGCGTGCTCAAAATGAAAGTGGTATCGTATGATGTTGGTGATTTCCCGAATCAGCTTGGTGACCTTATGCACAAATTCCATATTGCCGTCTGTGTTTAGTCTGGCGTTTACAAGGTGCATTGCGATATAAGACGCTTCGTCGCTGGGAAACTGGATGCCGCATTCTGCTTCAATAATATCCAGCGCTTTTTTGCCAAGGATGTATTCTTCCGGGTATAGGTGTTTGATATCCCAGTGCAATGCGTTTTCCAGGTGAATATTTTGGTTGTGCCTATAGATAGCGGCAGAGATATGGTCGGTTAAGGTAATATAAATATTGTCGCTGAGACTCCAGTTGGTCACAGATTTTATGCATTGTATGATTTTTTCACTTAACATAAAATGTTCTGCAGGCAAAACACTGATAAGCTGTTGCAGCTTGTTGTTTAGCTCTTTTTCCGAAAGGACAAAGACTTTTTCTATTTTGTCATAAGGAATCACTTCACCGGATTTCTTTTTAAATCCAATTCCTCGGCCCATTGCGACCGCTTCGTCGCCTTTTTCATCAAGGATAATCAATACGTTGTTGTTAACGACTTTGAGTATTTGCGCTTCCATCAAAATTCTACCCCCTTCGCTGCCAGATTCCATGTTTATGTAAATACCGGATTCAAACAGTTATTTTTTATGGAACCTGAGGTATTTGTGCGCCCTATAAGTGCTAAATTTTAAGCGCTGACGGGGATTCCACCAGCTACACGCTTTGTACAATGGGTAGCATGGACAAACACTCCTTCATACTACAAAAAAACAGGCAAAACCCACAAGAGGTTTTGCCTGCCGTAACAGTAACAATCCTTACACTAGTAAATTTACCATAAATTCATCCACAATTCCATTCGAATATTACATAAAAATCATAGCAATGATTTGTATGTTTTGACTATTGCCTGCAGTGAGAGGAGGGAAAACACAGAGATAAATCAGGGTGCCGTATCCTCGAATTGGGCCGTATGGGACAAGAAATATTCCATTATTTTATAATTCTTTTCATATCACTGTATCCAATCCAAACCGTCCAGACATAGGCACAGGTTTTTGGAATCATAAGCATCCCAATCAGTGGGTTTACATCTGCCCACAACACAACCGGGATGTAAAAGGCAAAGCTTAATACAATGGTAAGCCACATAAATCGGAACGATTTGTCGTTGTGCTCTTTTGCACTTTGATAAAACAGAACCACAATCAGCAGACCCATGAGGGCAAAAGGAATATTTCTGTAAATCCCCCACGACAAAGGCGCATTGGCACTTGTCCAAGCATTCTGCGGGAATAAGCACAAAATAATTCGCGCAGCAGCAAGCAGATAAACAGTTAGGGTAATACCTTGTTTTCCGCTGATGTTATAGCGCTTTCTCCAGACGTAGTAAAGCAAGATATAAAAAACAGTCATGGTAATTGAGGTGATAAATTTGCCGATTCCCAACGGGACCGTAAAATTTTCAAGTCCGGTTGTGCATAATGCAATCGCACGGGGAATAAGATGAAAGGAATCGCCCGCGCCAAGTACAACTGCCATAATGCCAAACAGTGTGTATTGTCTGTTGCCCTTAGAATTTTTTATCATAAGAATTCCAAGGGTAACTACTGTGGTTAGATATACTACGTCAAATGAAGTTTCCATTATTGCTTGCATCCGTAAACCTCCAAAATATTCAGTGAATATTCAGTTTAATTTCTGCAAATACCCGCCAAAGGATGGGCAAAAGGCTGGCTTAATAAATGGTGCGATTCACAATTTCCAGCAAAAAATCACACGACTTTGCTTCTTCCGCCAACAGTGTAATGATATTGGAGAAAACAAAGTCAACAAAATCCGGTTTTGTGAATTGCTTGGAGAAAGCATCCTTTCTTATGCCTTGATCGTGCTGGAGTGATTCCAGCAATCCGTTTTTTATGTGGGCGAAGTATTGATTCATCACTTCCCGGCCTTTGCTCTTGTCAAGGGCAGCAACACTGATGGAATGAGCGCTAAAAAAAGAAGGATACTTTTTGCAACCTTTTTGCACATTGTGGAACAAAGACAAAACACTTTCGGTAAAATTGCATTGGGAATTGCAGCCTTGGGAATTGTGCATCATTTCCGTCCAAACAGACTCAATGGTTGCAACCACCAAATCACTTTTTGATGGGAAATAGTTGTAAATCGATCCCACAGAAACACCGCATTTTTGCGCCACATCTCTCATATTCAGCCCCTGTATACCTGATTGAACAACAATTTCTTTCCCTGCTGAAAGAATCGCCCCTCTGGAAGTAATCGCTCTATTCATAATAAACCTCCAAACTGAACATTGTTCATTTTAGCATGCGCTTTTCTGCTTGTCAAGAACTAGATCAATTCCCTTTGAAAGCAAAACAAAAATACCGACATTCCGTTAAGAATATCGGTATTTTCTTAGAGTGACGCGCAATGTCACTTGGTAAGTACCCCTGTTGGGATACCGTGGTGGGGATAAGGGGACTCGAACCCATGACCTCACGCATGTGAAGCGTGCGCTCTAACCAGCTGAGCTATATCCCCGCTTTCAATATCTTGACCGCATATGCTATTATAGTAAAAAACACCTATAAATGCAAGTCCTTTTTTGCATTTCTCAAAGAAATTTCCTGCACAACGGAAAAAGCAAAGGAGCAGAGCCAATGTATCTTATTTACAACGAGTCCACCGATCCTGCTTTTAATCTGGCTTTGGAGGAATACGTCCTCACCCGGCTGACCGGAGAGTTTATTCTTCTTTGGCGCAACGCCCGGGCGGTGATCATTGGCCGGAACCAAAATGCCGTGGAAGAAGTGGATATGGACTACGCCCGGGAAAAAAACATTTCGGTCAACCGCAGGATGTCGGGCGGGGGAGCCGTCTTTCACGATTTGGGCAATGTCAACTACACCGTCATCAAAGAGCAGGGCGAGGACGATTTTGGGGGCTATGCCGAGTTCGCCGGGCCTGTCATCGCCTTTTTGGCTGAGATGGGGGTGGTGGCCCAGCTTTCCGGCCGCAATGACCTGACGGTGGAGGGGATGAAGATTTCCGGCAATGCTCAGGCTTCCAAAAACGGCAGAATCATGCACCACGGCACCTTGCTGTACGATGTCAGCGTGGGGGATCTGGCGGGAGTTCTGCGCCCCAATCAGGCCAAAATCTCCAGCAAGGGAATCAAGAGTGTCCGCAGCCGGGTCACCAATCTGGTGGAGCATCTGCCGGAGAAAATGGGCCCGGAGGAGTTTCTGCGCCGCCTGTACGACTTCTACCTGCGCAGCCGCCTCGATGTGGTGGAGCGCCGCCTCACCCAAGAAGAAATCGCGGCGGTGCGGAAGCTGGCGGACGAAAAATACGCCACCTGGGAGTGGAACTTTGGCTATTCCCCTACTTATGACCTGCAAAAGGACCAGCGGTTTGATTTTGGCACGGTGGATGTTCGGCTTTCGGTCAGCGCAGGGGTGATGGAAAAGGTCAAAATCTTTGGCGACTTCTTCGGTATGGAGGAAATCGCCGGGCTGGAGCAGCTTCTCACCGGAGTGCTCCACCGGCGGGAAGCCATTGAGCAGGCCCTTTCCCAAGTGGATTTGGGCCAGTATATTCACGGTATTTCCATGGAGCAGCTCCTCTCTTTGTTTTAGCCGATTTGGTTGACAGCCCCCACCGGGTATAGTAGAATAATATTACTCTGGCATGCGCCTTTAGAGGAGTGGAGATTGTCGGAATGATCAAAGCCGGGTTGACCGATTCCCCATCGGAACCGGCCCAAAGGTTATTTGAATGATCTGTATTGTCGTGGAGGCAGAAGCCGGATTCCAAGGGGTTTTCTGTTGCGGCAAAGGGACTGTATAAAATCTATCGGCCCGCCTAAACGCGGGAGAGGGCGGTATCATCATGATAAGCAGCATGACCGGCTACGGCAAAGCCCAGCAACTGATAGGCGGCAGGGAAATCTCGGTGGAAATCCGCTCGGTGAACCATCGGTTTTTTGAATTTTCGGCCCGGGTTCCCCGCTCCATGGCCTATCTGGAGGAAAAGCTCAAGTCCCTTGTCTATGGGCAGGTGTCCCGGGGCAAAGTAGATGTGAGCCTCACCGTTGTCTCTCTGGAGGAGCCGGATGCTCAGGTCCAGATCAACACGCCTTTGGCCAAGGGATATCTGGAGGCTTTGCGGGGCCTTTCTCAGGAGCTGCAGGTGGAGGACGACGTCACTCTGTCCTCTCTGGCCCGCTTCCACGATATTTTTGTGCTGCGCCGGGTGGAACTGGATGCAGACGCCCTGTGGGAGGCGGTTCGGCAGGTGGCGCAGGAAGCTTTGGAGCACTACCTTGCCATGCGGGCTGCCGAAGGGGAACAGCTGCGGGTGGATATTCTGGAGCGGCTGGACCTCATCGAAGGCTATGTGTCTCAGGTGGAGGAGCGTTCCCCCAAAACCGTGGAAGAGTACCGGGCCCGGCTGTACGCCAAGCTGAGCGAGGTGCTGCAAAACCAGCAGATGGAGGAGCAGCGCATCCTCACCGAGGCCGCCATCTTTGCCGAAAAGATCGCCGTGGACGAGGAGACGGTGCGGCTGCGCAGCCACATCGCCCAGCTGCGGGAATTTTTGCAGTCAGGGCAGGCGGTGGGACGCAAGATGGACTTCTTGGTGCAGGAATTCAACCGGGAGGCCAACACCATCGGTTCCAAGGCGCAGGATATTGAAATTGCCAAAATTGTGGTAGAGTTAAAAAGCGAGATTGAAAAGATACGGGAACAGGTGCAAAACATTGAGTAACAAGGAGGCAGATCGGTGAAGCTGATCAATATCGGGTTTGGGAATATGGTTTCGGCAAGCCGGCTCATCGCTATCGTCAGCCCCGAATCCGCGCCTATCAAGCGGATCATTCAGGAAGCGCGGGACCGGGGGATGCTCATCGACGCTACCTATGGCCGCCGCACCCGGGCAGTGATTGTGATGGATTCCGACCACGTGATTCTCTCGGCGGTGCAGCCGGAAACGGTGGCCGGCCGGCTGGAGGACGAATCCGAGGTGCCCAATGGCTGAGCGGGGGCTTCTGATTGTCTTTTCCGGGCCCTCCGGGGTGGGAAAGGGCACGGTGCTCAAACAGTTTATGCAGACACAGCCAAACTGCGCCATCAGCATTTCTGCCACTACCCGCGCTCCCCGGCCGGGAGAGCAGGAGGGCGTCGACTATTACTTCATGGACAAAGAGCGCTTTGAGCAGATGATTGCAGAGGATGCCATGCTGGAATACGCCTGCTACGGCGGCAACTACTACGGTACCCCCCGGGGGCCTGTGGAAGAACAGCTGTGTTAAGGCATCAACGTGATTCTGGAAATCGAGCTGGTAGGCGCTCTGAAAATTAAGAAGCAGTACCGCAAAGGGGTGTTTGTCTTTGTCATGCCCCCTTCCATGCAGGAGCTGCGCCGTCGCCTGATATCCCGAGGCACCGAAGGGGAAAAGGCCATCGCTCTGCGGATGGAAGCGGCCCGCACCGAAATGGAGCAGGCCATGCTGTACGATTACATCATCGTCAATCAGGACGTAAAGGATTGTTGTCGCAAGTTTGAGGCAATTGTGGTGGCGGAAGGCTGTGCGGTCCGCCATAGGAAGGATTTTATCCGGGAGGTTAGTCAGAATGCTTAGACCCCATATGTACCAGATCATCAGCAAAAACGATAACTACTACGAATTTGTTGTGGCCGTGGCGCAAAGAGCACGGGATATTGCCGATGCCGCCGAGGAAAACCACATCTCCATGACCGAAAAATCCGTCAAGCTGGCGGTGGAGGAGTTTGCCTCCGGCAAATGCAAGGTCAGCGATTTTATCTAAAGCTTCTGTTTGGAGAAAAACTTTTTACAGGAATTGGCGGATTCCCTCTGCCGATTCCTGATTTCTGTTATCTACCCGTAAAAAAGGAGGGCCCATCTTGCAGAAAACCGCCCGGGTGGCTGTAGACGGCGCCCTTTACCATTTCGACCGGGAATACACCTATCTTGTCCCGGATGAGATGGAGTCCACCCTTGTGCCCGGCTGCCGGGTGCGGGTCAGCTTTGGCAAAGGCAACCTGCGCCGTCAGGGCATCGTCCTGCAAGTTGTGGCGGAGGAGCTTCCGGCTTCCCACCGGGTCAAGCCGGTGCTGGAACAGCTGGACCACGATCCCATCTTGGACGAGGAAGGCCTTGTGCTGCTGCGCTACCTCAAGGAGCAGACCTTCTGCACCTGGTTTGACGGATTGCGGCTGCTGGTCCCCGCCGGACTGGGCATCGTCTTTAAAACCCTTTATGCTCCCACCGGCAAAAAGGGGCTGGAGCTGACCGGGCCCCAGCAGGAGATTTTGGACTACGTCAAAAAGGCAAGAGCACCGGTGGGGGAGGAGCGGCTGTCCATTGGCTTTGCTCTGGACGGCAATGAACTGGAGGAACTGGTGGCTCTGGGTGCTCTGGAAAAGCTGGAGCAGAGCGGCCGCCGCCTGCTGGACGAAAAAGTGACCATGGTTCGCCTGCTGGAAGGGTGGGAGAGTTTAAAGCTTACCCCCAAGCAGAAGCAGGCAGCCCAGTTTTTGGCGGAGCACGAAAGCGTATCCCTGCGGGAGCTGTGCTACTACACCGGAGTGACCCGGTCGGTGGCGGAGGCCCTGCAAAACAAGGGAGCTGCGGGCTTTTACGATCACGTGGTGCTGCGCAACCCTTACGCCGATGTACAAGCGCGGCAGGCCCCCGCTGTCCGGCTCAACCAGTTGCAGGAACAGGCCTTCCAGACCCTTTCCCGGCTGCTGGAGCACCCCGAAAAGCCTGCTCTGCTCTACGGGGTCACCGGATCGGGAAAGACTCAGGTGTACCTTGCCCTCATCCAGCAGTGTCTGGAGGCGGGCAAAACCGCCGTGGTGCTGGTTCCGGAAATCGCCTTGACCGCCCAAACGCTGGAAAGCTTTCATGCCCGCTTTGGCAATCAGGTTGCGGTGCTCCACAGCGGGCTTTCGTTGGGGGAGCGGACGCCCGCATTGTGGTGGGAACCCGCTCGGCGGTGTTTGCCCCTGTGGAGCATCTGGGCCTTCTGGTCATCGACGAGGAGCAGGAGCACACCTATAAATCCGACAAGTCCCCTCGGTTTCACGCACGGGAAATCGCAAAGCTGCGGTGCCGCTATCACGGGGCCTTGTTGCTGTTAGCCTCCGCCACCCCTGCGGTGGAAAGCTACCACGCCGCCCAGACCGGGCGGTATGAACTGGTGGAACTGGGTCAGCGCTTTGGTTCCCAACCCCTGCCGCAGGTGGAGGTTGTGGATATGCGGGAGAGCGAAAATCTTTCCGACACGCCCTCCCTGAGCCTTCTGCTGCGGGAGGAACTGCTCTATAATCTGGAGCAGGGCCAGCAGAGCATCCTGCTCCTCAACCGGCGGGGCCACTCCACTTTGGTGCGGTGCTCCGCCTGCGGGGAGGTGGCGGGTTGCCCTTCCTGCTCGGTGGCTCTCACCTATCACGCTGCCAACGATGCTCTCCTCTGCCACTACTGCGGCTACCAGACTCCCCGGGCCACCACCTGCTCCTCCTGCCAAAGCAAGATGATTCGCCTTTCGGGAGCGGGGACCCAGCGATTGGAGGAGGAACTGGGGGAGGTGTTCCCTCAGGCGCGGATTCTGCGGGTGGATATGGACACCACCATGTCCAAGTTCAGCCACGAGAAGCACTTTTCCGCCTTTGCTGCCGGAGAATACGATATTATGATCGGCACCCAGATGGTGGCCAAGGGGCTCAATTTTCCCAACGTGACGCTGGTGGGGGTGCTCAATACCGACCAGAGTCTTTACAACAACGACTTCCGTAGCTTTGAGCGGACCTTTTCTCTCCTCACCCAAGTGGTGGGGCGCTGCGGCCGGGGGGCGCTGGGGGGCCGCGCCGTCATCCAGACCTATTCCCCCGAAAGTCCCATTATCGAACTGGCCGCCGCTCAGGACTACCAATCCTTCTATCAGGAGGAAATCCTCAGCCGCAAGCTGCACCTGTATCCCCCCTTCTGCACCATGGTGGGGATCGGATTTTCCGGGGCGGAGCAGTCTGCCACCCTAAAAGCCGCCCAAGGTTTTTTGGAGCAGTTCCGCGGTGTGGCCGCCGCCTCCTACCGGGACCTGCCGTTGCGGATGCTGGGACCCGTGCCCGCCGATGTGTTCAAGGCGGCGGGACGCTACCGGTATAAGCTGATTCTCAAATGCAACAATAACATAAAAACCCGCGCTCTTCTGGGCAATCTGCTGGAATGGTACTACACAGGTCATAAGCGGACCGGAATTTATATAGACATGCATTACGATGGCAATTAAAAGGCTCTTAACTTATATTGCACTCTGAAAGGGCGATCGTTATGGCACTGCGCAAGATTGTAACCGGAGAAGATGAAATCCTCCATAAAAAAAGCAGACAGGTCACCGTATTTGACCAACGGCTTCACCAGCTGCTGGACGACATGCTGGAAACCATGGCAGACGCAAGTGGAGTAGGGCTGGCCGCCGTGCAGGTGGGAGTACTCCGCCGGGTGGTTGTGATTCAGTTGGGGGAAGAAGAGCCTCTGGAGCTTATAAACCCCGTCATCACCGAAGCGTCGGAAGAAACGGAATGCACTGCGGAAGCCTGCCTTTCCTTCCCAGGAGAAGCGGGAATGGTCACCCGCCCCAAGCGGGTGACGGTGCAGGCACAGAATCGCAGCGGCGATCTGATCACCGTAACCGGAGAAGATTTGCTGGCTCGTGCCCTTTGTCACGAGCTGGATCATCTGGACGGTGTGGTGTTTTTGGATCGTGCCGAGCGGATGCTCAACGAGGATGAAGAGGAATAACCCATGCCGAGATTTTTTGTGGAAAACATAGCCGGAGACGTGATCTACATCACCGGGGAGGATGCCCGCCACATTGCAAAATCCCTTCATATGGAGCCGGGGCGGCAGCTGGTGGTCAGCGATATGCAGCGCACCGACTACCACTGCCGGATTGTGGGGGTGACGCCGGAAATCGTCACCCTTCAGATCGAGCACCGGGAGCCCTGCGCCAGCGAAAGCCGGGTGCCGGTATGCTTCTATCAGGCTTTACCCAAGGGGGATAAGCTGGAATTTGCCGTACAAAAAGCCGTGGAGCTGGGGGCAGCGGAAATCACTCCGGTTCTCACCTCCCGATGTATTTCCCGCCCCGGCGACAAAGCCATGGATAAAAAGCTGGCGCGCCTGCAAAAAATTGCCTGCGAGGCCGCCAAACAGAGCGGCAGGGGGATCATTCCCAAGGTAAAGCCTCTGCTCAGTTATGAGGACGCCTTGCAGGAAATGGGGTCGTTTGATCTTCCCATCCTGTTTTACGAGGAAAGCGAAACCTCCCTGGGGGACATCCTCAAGCCGCAGCCGGCTTCGGTGGCGGTTCTGATCGGCAGCGAGGGGGGCTTTTCCCAAGCGGAGGCCGCCATGGCCGAGGCGGCGGGAGTTCTCACCGCGGGATTGGGCAAGCGGATTTTGCGGTGCGAGACCGCCGGAGTCTGCGCTCTTTCGGTGGTGATGTATCATTTGGGTGAGTTCTAAAAAAGCAGGTCAAGTCCGCCAAAGGGCCGATGATTTACAGCTTTTTGTAAAAGGGAGCTGCCCGGGGATGGAGGTTCCCGGACCAGAAACCGTAGGCTTTTTATCATCAAGGGGCAATCGCAGGGGACGCTTTGTCTAATGAGGAGTAACCACCGATGCAAAAGATCCGCCACGCCATCTCCGAGACAATAACGGCTTTGCTGCTGGCAGCAGCCCTGCTGCTGGGGGGCATCCTGCTGTCCACCCAGATATTGGAAAGCAACCTCTACCGCAAAAGTAAAATTATCCGCATGCTGATTGCAGAACCGGACCAGTCTCCCGGCATGGTGGGGATGCTCACCGATTCCCGGAACCGGGGGGTTCTGATGAAGTTTGCCGGGGCTATGGCCAACGGATACGTCAACTTCGAGCTGATTCCCGTCAACGAGGCGGAAACCTTTTCCGCTGTCTACGAGAGCATGGGATCGGTTGTGGAAATTGAGGAATTTATCTATCACCGCCGCAACCTTGTTATTGTGGGCACGGCTCCCGACGAAGCCTACTACCGGGAGTTTGTGCGGCGTTTGCGCAGTAAGGAGCACTTTGAGGCGGTGAGCGGACATTATTATCTGACCACCGATGACGTGATTCGGTTCGAGATTGAGTGTGTGCCCGCCCAGTGAGCAAACCCTCGCAGAAGGGAGATATACGATGTTTTTCGTCGCCGGACTCAGTCCCAAGCTCAAACAGATCGGCAACGTGGCAGGGGAGTGCCCCGCCTGCGGTGCCCGGGACAAGCTGTTCCTGATCAGGCAAAGGCAGGCCCTGAGCGTGTTTTTCATCCCGGTGCTTCAGTTTGGCGGGGGCTATTTGGCCACCTGCGGCCAATGCGCCAGCGTCATAGAGCTGCAGCCACAGGCAGGCAAGCGGGCCGAGCAGGACCCGGGCACTGTGCTGTCCGCCCACGAAATGCAGGTGATCAAAAACAACGCAGGGCCTCGATGCTCCCAATGTGGCCGCCGGATTTACCCGGATCAAAGCTACTGCCCCGGCTGTGGGCAGAAGCTCTAAAGGCAGAGCATGGTCTGTCCCATCCGGGGTGCTGCCAAAATAAGCGCCAATTCATCAAAGTCCGCCCCACCGAAACAGACGGTAGGGCGGACTTTTTTATGTTGGATGCAGGGGAAATTTTTCGTCCCCAAGGTGTTGCTTTGAGCGGGGGAGCCGTTGCTCCTTTACAACAGGTAAATTTGATTGTAAATTCTGGAAGTGGGAAGTTTTTTGCGCCTCATTTTATAAGCCCGCTTATACTCGTACATCTTTTCATCAGCGATGCTTAACAAATCGTGGGCCGACAACCTGTTTTCCGGGCCGATCTCGATCACGCCGTAGCTGATACTGTGGTCATAACAATTGCTTTTGATCTTATTGCGGTTGGCAAGAGTGGTACGCAGTGCCTCCATCTGCTTTTGAGCCTGATGGATGCTCCAGCCCTGCGCGAGAATCATAAACTCATCCGCGCCCATGCGGCACAGGATGGCCTCGGGCGAGAAGCTGCAAAGGGCCTGAGTCACCGCCAAGATGTACCGATCTCCTTCGGAGTGGCCAAACCGGTCGTTGACATATTTCAGGTTGTCGATGTCGGCAAAGCAGAGGATGAAGGGGCGGTCCTCCGCGAGCCATTGGTGAAGCACCTCCATGCCGTATTTGCGGTTGTAAAGCTGGGTCAGTGGGTCGGTGTAGGCGGCGTTTTGCAGATAACACAGATGCTCCTTTTCGGAACTGATGTCGGTAAACATAAAAGCAAAAGCGTTGTGGTCGTACCAGCTTAAGGGGTGGATTTCTACCCCAAAATACTGGGAGTTTGCGTCCTGCTGCAGTTCCAGCTCGGTTGCGTAGGGCTGCTCGCAGCCCTGCAACGCCTCCAGCTGCTGGGTGATCCAATGCAGAAGCTCTGCCTCCCGTCGGTGATCCTGCAGCACATCGGCCGCCTGCTGGTTGGCAAACAGCCACTGGTGGGTGGTTCCGTCGATGACAATGACCCACTGGGGAATTTTTCCGGTGATGGTCTGCAGCAGGTAGTTGCTTTGTTCCAACGCCTTTGTTTTTCGGTGTCCCTTTTCAATTTCTTCCAACAGGGCATTTCGCTGCTGCTCCAGCTGCTCTGTCATAGTGTTGAAGGACTGGGTAAACTCACCCATAAAGTCAATGCGCTGCTGAAAATTCCCCTCGGCAATCTGCTGCGCCTGCCAGGTCAGATGCTTCATCTTTGCATGTAAATCTTTAAGAGGAGCCGCGATTTCGTTTTCCGGGGGAGGCAACACTTCCTTTAAGTTGCCTTTGGCAAGAGCCCGTGCCAGCGCCAAGGCTTCCAAAACACAGTTGGAATAGTATTGGATGCCCTTTCCCAAATCCCGGAACTCCTCATCCAACTGCTCTACATCTAACTCCGCGCGGGATGGGTGGTAGATTGTATCGTGCAAATAGTCCAGCAATCGCTTTGCACTGGGATTCACTGTGTTTCACCTTCTTTCGCACCGTAATCAGAAAGCCCCGTCATCGGGAAATCTGCCCCTGAAAACGGCATACTCTGGCCCCGGAAGCCCAACAGTCAATCTCTCGGACGGTGTACTTTTGATGGGTGTACCGCTCCAGAATGCCGGCCAGAAACCCCTCGTCGTAGCTGCATACCGACTCGTTGGTGACGGGCAGCCCGCTGCAATCCAAATCCTGCTCTATGGTGAGGATGATCTCACCGCTGACGGTGTCATAGGATTCTATGCGCAAAATGCCGATCTTCAGCTCCCGCAGGGCAGCCTGAAGATTGGCGAGAAAGTCATTGAAGCCCACCGTTAAATCCAACAGATTGGTAAACTCGCTGCCGGCCAGAAAGCCGGCCTTGCGAAAATATTCATTGGCCTGCACCTGCCCATGCTCACGGGCTAAGACGTCCAGCATGGTGTATTGCATCAGGCGATACACCAGCACCGGCATTTCTTCGCCCAAATCCTCACGGCCTTTTTTAATATCGCCCAGATTCTCCCACGAGAATACACTGTGCTTCTGATTCGTCAGAAATACATTTTCCATGTTGCCACAAATCCTGTCGTTTTAATCTGAAGATACTAGGGCCGGGAAACCTTGCATTTTAGGGTTATATAAATTTCCCATCCTTCTTATTATATCAAATAGTGCCGGGTTTGCATACCACGTTTTATGGTAAATTAAACCGATTTCGTTATAATTGAGTGTTTATCGCAGCACCTGCACATACCGATACAGATGCTCCTCTCGCCGGATCAGGTACATTACATTCAAATGATTATATAATCCTTCTCGTATAGAAACAAGCGATCAGGAGGCGTAGGGAATAAAATGCATAAAAAGGTATGGGGGTATTGTTCCGATGCCTGAAAAGTAGGCCCGTCTGCAGCTACGTTTACCTGTCAGGAAATTTTATTTTAATCGTCTTATTTGCAATTTCAATCAAGCCTTCGTCCTTCATTCGTTTCAACTCTCGGAACAGTGACGGGCGCTGTACGCCAAAATAGTTGGCAAGCTGCTTTTTTGTCACAGGCAGCACTATGGTGTTTGATTTTTGCTGGGCGGAAAGCGCCAGAAGATAGTCCATCAGATTTTCCCGCAGAGACCCTTGGGTGTACATGGCTATTTTTCGGTTCATTCCCTGTGAGTTCATGGAAAGAGATTGCACAAACTGCATGACGAAGCCATACTCCTTTAACAGCTCCTCAATGCCAAATTTAGAAATATGCAGAAGGACACTCTCGGTGGTGCCGTAAATGCTCATGGGGTATTGGTTGTGATCGCCAAACAGCAGATTGGCTCCGATGATACTGCCCGCCTGAAACTCAAACACAACAGACTCAGAACCGTTGGGGGCCAGCGAGTAGGCTATCAGCTGGCCGGAGCAAACTATATCCATATGATTGC
>ENA-UOOR01003239-UOOR01003239.1-fermentation-metagenome-genome-assembly--contig:-NODE-3239-length-14747-cov-8.168867_pt1 | contig 14747 bp, 15 predicted proteins | sample MGYA00245780_ERZ724029 | MGnify/ENA primary metagenome ERZ724029 (study PRJEB28704, sample SAMN03018315) | fermentation metagenome | biome: anthropogenic terrestrial biome; feature: soil; material... | reverse complement strand
CGAAAACCGTTGTACTCTCACGGGTACCAAGGGTTCGAATCCCTTTCTTTCCGCAATATACCTTGATTGTCAAAGGTTTGCAAAAATTACGCTCGATTTTGCGCACTATGAGTGCCGATTTCGGGCGTTTTTTATGTGGTTTCGGTAGGTGCTGGAGCCCTTTCCTGGTAAGGTTTCCCGGTGGTGGGGTGTGCGTTTTTTCAAAAGTAGTATTTTTTTCTTTTACTGCAAAGCTGGGTGCGTATAATGTGCGTAACGGCTCCCCTGTGTTATCCGCTCATTCGTGGCGGCGTTTCGCTCCCTCGGCTGATGTCTGGTGCCTCTTTTTGGAGATATGCCCTTAAATCGCCTTAAAATGGCCTCTTTTTGTTTTCGCTCTTTTTCCCCTTGTCTGTCTGCTCCCTTGGTGGTCCCGGGTGGTGCATAAAAAAAGCGCTCCTATCCTCTCGGACCGGGGCGCTCGGCTGTGATGGCTTTTTGATGGATATTAAAAGCCTACATGGAAAAAACGCGAGTTAAAAGAGGGGCTTCCCCTTTATTCTGTTTGTATCGGGATCATCCTCCTCGAGCGTTACCTTGCCGGCGTCAACGTCAAATTTTGATGCTGGCTCCTCCTGGTTGAGGAAGCTCTTTACTCCTTCGCTGGGTCCTTCGATATGGTCCCGGAGCTGTTGAAGCCTCCGCTTCTCCTGCTCGAGTTCATACCTGGCCCGGGTGTTCTGGGCCACCTGCTGCCGGATTTCACTTGATGTCCCGGTGTAGTCCTCGGCATCTGCCTTCTCGAGCTCTGTTTTTAACTTGGCGAGTTCTTCGTCGATTTTGGCGATGGCCATCTGGCTGATCTGTTCGTCTGTCAGGCCGCTGTTGTTGGTTGCTGTTGTTGTCATGTCGTTTAATCGTTTTGGGTGGTTACGTGAATGGTCTGTTTCTCCTGTTCGGTGTTTACGCGGAGGGTCCGGGGTGTTGTCTCCCTGTGTGAATCCTGCGTTGTTGCCTCCTCTTTCTGCTCAAATGCTAAGTCGAGGAGTTCGTCTTTTTCGGTCTGTTTTGGCTGTTTCTGTTCTTTTTTCATTGTTTTTACTGTTATTTGGTGAATAATTAGGCCGTTTTGCTCCCTTTTCTTCTTTACTCAATCTCGAATGGGTCTGTATCTTCTTCCTGGTCGATTGCTGCCGGCTCCGGTTCCAGCGGGTCTGGTGCCGGTTCACCTGCTGTTTGGAAGGTGTCGAGGGGTTCGCCTGGGAGTTCCGGGTTCTCTTCCGCCTCTATTTGTTCAATCTCGGCGTCCGTATCGTTCACCCATCCGAGTTGTTGGACAGCGGTCTTTCTGCTTATGATTGCTTTCTGGCCGGTGGCGCTCATCAAAAGGTTGACCTGGGCCTGTTCGTCGTCGATCATGTACGGTGTGATCTCGGGCTTTATTTCGAGCGTTTCGCAGGCCTGGGTAAATGCTTCGTCTCGGCTGTTCATCTGTGCCAGGAACGCCTGTATTACGGCCATGCGTCGCTGGAGGTAGTCGTCGAATATCTCCATTTTGTCCTGGACCTTGAGGTGGGCGTCCATAAATAGCAGCTTCAATGCTACGCCGCTGATCGCTCCCAAGCCTTTTATACTGTCGAAGCTGATGTCTGGTGTCTGGGTGATGGTGTAGATCATGCGCAGGAGGGTCTCGATTTCGAGTTTTACTGCCTCCGGTGCCTGTGCCCAGGACAGATACTGCGCTGTTGCTCCTTCATCTCCCTCGATAATGGCTCCGCTCTCTCCCTTCTTGGCCCATCCGAGGATGGTTCCGGTGGTGAATATCTTCGGGGCTGCGTGGTAATCGTTCGTATCTGCGAAGTTGGAGAGCAGCTTCTCCAGGCGCTCGATGTTGTTCTGTATGTCCTCCCACTCGATGAATTGCTGGCTTCCGTATATTACCGGTATCTTCCCGATGGCGTTCCGCTTGGGGTATCCCTCGGCAAGCTGCCAGGTTCCGCCTTGCTTTTTTACCCAGCGCAGCAGGTGGTCCGCTGTATAGGTATCAAAAAAGAGTGTTTTTGCTCTGTCTCGGTCGGTGGTGCTGTACTCCCGGGAGAAGGCGATCATGTCGCCGGTACCGTCAAAGTATGGGAATAGCTTGTCACCTTTTGCCGGGCTTAGGATCGTGGCTCGGAGCTTATGCTTGGCCGGGAATCCGTAATCTGAATGCCTTCGCTCTACTGTGTGCCAAAGTTCGGCGGCTTCGGTGTAGCTGTAAATTTCGCGGGCGACCTTCCTGTTTAGGTTCCTGCTTTTGCTATCGAAAAGAATCCGCTTTACTGCGTCCAGGACTTCCTGCTCCCGGGTCTCCTCTTTGGGCTCTGCAGATAGTGTTACCGGGTTTCCAAATGTAAACGCCACTGCTCGCTTGGTGATGATCTTCTGTATCGCCAGGGCTATACGTGCCACCGGTTCCTTTTTGTAGGCCTGGCGGTTTCCCTCGCCGTCGTTTACTGTTATGGATCGAAGTACTCCCTCGCTGTCCATGAAGTCTACAAAGTCGGTTTTTACCCATTTATCCGGTCGGGTGCGTGGGTCCATGATCTGGTGTTGCTCTGGGTCGAGCTGGCTGACTGCTATCTCCGGGCTTGGTTCCGGGTTGTTGCGGCCTGCTTTTAGGGTGCTGATGATTTTCTCGTTTGTTTCCTGCTGGAGAATTTCGTTTATTTCCATGTTCCTGTCTGTTTGGTTCGGTAAAAAAGAGCCTTTTAAGGACTTGCTCGGGTCCGGAAAAAGGAGGAGTTTATACTGCTTTCGTGCTCCGTTGTTTGCTCATGGTGGTGGTGATGCTGTCTACCACCAGGCGCTCAATAAATTTCTTTGTTCCCATGATCACGGCTGCGTGCCTGTTTAGTTTGTCCTCTGCGGCCTCGTCTCCGAGTTCTTCGCTCAATGCGTTGATGAGTTCGTCGCGGAATGCCTCGAATTTATCCAGGCAGTTCAGATAATTTTGTGTGTGTTCGCTGATGTTTGATTTGATTGTTTCCATTGTTGTATTGTTTTGGGTTGTTAGTAAATTTCGGCTCCTGCTTCTGCCGGTTCTTTCTCCAGGTTCTCGTTGATGCTGTCCATCAGGAGGCTCTCTATTACGGCCAGCGGGTTCTCGAGGCTTCTCCTCACCTGCTGTTGCATCATCTCCTCCGCTTCATTCTTTCCGAATTGCTCCTTCAGGGCGTTCTCAAAGGCTTCCTCCAGTTCGTGGAGCTTCCTCATGCACTTCAAATAATTTGCGGTCTGTTTGCTTAGGGTTACTTTTGAATGTTCCATTTTTGTTATTGTTTAGGGGTTAAAAAATGCCTTCGATCCTGTAATCTGCGCCGGTTCCTGCAAGTATGGAGTTGATCTCCTCCTCGAGGGCGTCGTATGTCTCCGGTTCCTCTGGGAAGAACCAGCTTCTTGTCTCCATGTCCCACTCCCTGGTGAGTACGTCCTCCGTTTTATCGGCTATGATATTGGAGTCTTTGAATGTTGCCGGGTATACGTGCAATCCTGTTTCTGTCGCTTTCATCTCGCTTGGGTGTTACTGTTAAACTGTTTGTACCTGTGCTGTTTTCTCTGCTGCCGCCTGCCTCATGTATTCCATGATCTGCTGCCGGGTGTGGTCTATCTGCTGGCTTACTTTCTCGCCTTCGAGCAGTAGCTCGGCAGATGGTGTGCGGTCGAACATCTCGCTGATTTCTTCCTGGTAATTACGCAGGGCCTTGAGGTGTTCTCGGCGCTTCTCGATCTTTTCGGTGAGCTGGTTGGACCGCTCGCTCCGGGTTGCTGATTTTGTTCTTTCCATGTCCGTATGTTTTGCGTTTTTTACTGTTTGCAAGGTACAACCTTTTTCCGTGATATGGTGTTAAAACATTGACAAAGAACGTATTATCATACGACGGACAGTGTTAAACTAAGCAAAATTTTAAGATATCGGCGTCATTTTTTCTGTTTTCTGGTTGTGTATTATCTCAATCCGTAAAATATCGGCGGCCAGGGTCCAGACCTCCGGGAGGCAGCTCTCGGCCTCTCCCTTCTCGCTGGTTGCTTTTATAAACTGGTCGATGGTTTCCCTGACCTGCCGATCTCTTTCTCTTCTCGTTTCGCTGCTGTTTTCCTCCTCCTTCTTTCTGCATTGATCCTGGGTTTTCATGCTGTATTTTATGTTAATTTGTGCGCTTCATCGTGCGTATAATGTTTAAAGTGTTGATAAACAAATAAAATGATAGAATGCGGCGTTCTCCCCCTCCTATTCCGGAGGGGTTTCGCGTCCGTTAAATACCTGGTCCCGCTTGTATGCCTTCCGTTTGATCTTCGCGGCTCCTGTGCCCTGGGCCTGATCGTAAAGGTAGAGGGACGCCTGGGCTGTCTCCTCCGGGTGGATTATTACGGCGCTGTTGTTCCAGGCCTCTACGCTGATGAAGGCGTTCTCTGCCGGGTGGATGGTAACCTTCGCCTGGTTGAATGTGTATATCTTCAAAACTGCGAAGGGCTTCATCCGGACAGTTACGTCGCTGTTCCCCATGAAATAAACGGCTGTGTCTGACCAGTCGATCTGTGCCTCTCCCTGGTGGTCAATGAAGATGTTATTAAACTCCAGGTGGTCCCTGGTCTGCTGGTCCAGGTTCTCGCGTATGGTGTCGATTACCGTTTCGGAGTGTTCATAGAAATATTCTGGCCATCCCTTTATTACTTTTACGAGGGTGTGGACGTCTTTTTCGTGAGTGTCGAGATACCTTTTGCCGGTCCCGCAAACGCCTGTTTGCGCTGCTGTTTCGAGTAATTTTTTGATGTTGGCTTTCATTGCTTTTTTTTGTTTTAGAGTGTGGTGCCCTGGGCTCGCAGGGAGTCTGAATAACTGCCTGTGTCTGTATTGCGGTCGATCCGGTTCAGTGCCTCTACTGCGAGGCCCATCTTGCTGTCTATGCTGGCCAGGTGGATCAGTTGCTCGCGCAGCATGTCGTTACCTGCTGCCTGCTGTATGCGGACGGCATTGGTTTGTCCTGCCAACAGGTCGATGCTTTCCTGGCTGGCTCCCTTGATTGTTCCTGCCATGCTTGTTGTCGGGTCTCCTCCGGCTTCGCTCTCCATGTCCATGTCTTTGAAGAGGTCCTCATACATCTTCATGGCCTCGCTGTATGTGCTGGCAATCCCTTTCACCCTGTCTTTGAAGGCCTGCTGCTCCTGTGGTGTGAGTCCGTCGAAGGCTCCGGCTCCGCTTTCATTGAATCCCATCGCTTGCTGCAGCTGTTTTATTGCGTCCTGCATTGGCTGCTCCAAAAACTGTAATTTGAGGGCGTTCTTAACGGCGTTTTTCAGCACGTTGTTCGTCACCTCCTCGATCGCTCCGGCCACTTGCGTGGAATCGAAACCGTCAGTAAATGCTTCCGCTATGGTGTCGGCAAGCTGTCCGGCCAGGTCCTTTGCGCTGGTCTGGGTGATGCTCTCCGCTATGCCGGCGATGGTGTCCTCAATCTGATAGCCGAGTTCCTGGTATTGCTCTTTGTATCCCTCGATTTTGTCTTTGTCGGCTCTTTTCTTGCTCTCCTCCGCCATCCACATCTGCTGCATGTGGTATCGCTGTTGTTGGAGGTTGGAGATCAATGCCTGCTGGCTTTTGTAGACGCTTTCTCCGAGGGCCTTGTCAACGGCTCGCCCCAGGTCCCTGTATCCCTTCTCCAGGGCCTGTACTGCGTTCGCGTGTTTGATCAGCGCTCTCTCTGCGTCCCGGTCCTGTTTGTTGAATACCTTAAAGGCTCCGGTGATGACTCCGATGCCCCCCTGTATGATCTCCATCGGGTTCCCGGATGCCAGTCCTTTGGCGAGGGTGCCGGCCGATCCGATCAGCTCGCTTATATCTCCGAGGAGCTTCTGGTTCACTTCGTCTCCGGCCATGCCCATCTCGGTGAGGCCTCCTACTACTGAATCGAAGGCTCCCTTTACCAGGTCAATGCTTCCTGCTGCGGCTTCAAATATGCGATTGAGGTCTGCCTTTTTGCTCGCTCCGTTGGCTTCCTTTCCGTACTCTTTGACGGCGGTGGCCAGGGCTTTGAATGGGTTCTTCTCCTGTATCTCGTCCCTGGCTGCTTTTATGCGGGTGAGTACGGTCTCCAGGTCTGCGGCGTCGAGCTCTATTCCCAGGGCGGCCTTCTCTGCCTCTACCTGTGCGATGATCTTCTGGAGCTGTGTTACGGTCAAGTCGTCCAGGTTCCCCAGGAGCTGCGTCCAGGCGTCGCTATTCTGCAGTTCCTCCAATGCTACGCGGGAGAGGCTTTTGTCTCTCTCGGTGGCCAGCTGCTCGGCCAGCTGCGCGTTGTTGTTCTTGGTGGCCTCTGCGATCATCCGGTCGTATTCGGCAGCAATGTCTGTCCTACGTTGTTGAAAGCTGCGGTATTGCTCAACCATGAGGTCGTACTCCCGGGAGCCTGTCTGGCTGGCGTACTTGATGCGATCTGCTTCCAGGCCGGCGAGTGCTGCTCTGGCGATGCGTCGCTCCTCCTCGGTCTTGGCCTTGGCCAGCTGGGCATTCAGCAGGCGGCTGTTCTCGGCATAATTGGCTTCAAAGGCGATCTTCTCCTGCAGGTAATCGGTATATTGGTCCAGCAGCTCCCTGGTCTGGTCCTCTGCCTGCTGTGCTGCGTCCTGCTGTGCCTTGTCGAGGATGTTCGATTTGCCGCTGCCCAGGTCGGTGCTGTCTCCGGCGATGTCCTGGCGGCGCTGCTGTATCATGTCGAGCATCTGCATTACGTTCTCCGCGGTGGCGAGCTGGGCCTGCAGGTCGGCCTCGAATTGTGACAGGACGGTGTCCTTCGTCTCGGTGGCAATGGCGGCGTTCAACTTGCGGAGCTCCTCCTGCTGTCTCTGGGTGGCGGCATCGTCTCCAATGGCGGCGGTGAGCTGGTCGCGTTGGTTCTTCAAATACTCCAGGTATGTGGCGCCTTCGGTCAGGAGCCCTGCGAATTCCTGCTCTGCTGCCTTGCGGACGATCTGGTCCCCGCTGTTCACCCATTTATAATATTCTTCATACTTCTTTTTCCTTGCTTCCAAAATATCAAGGAATGGATCACCTCCCGATTTGGTTGTGGTTCCTCCGGTCTTTTGCAGCACGTCGATCTTCTCCAGGAGTGCCTGCTGCTCCTGTATCTCCTGGGCTAATGCCTCCCGGGCGTCGTCTGTTTTGGCGAGTTTGTACTTCTCGTTTAGCTTGGTGATGTTATTTTCCAGGGCTGTGATGCTCCCGGCTGTTATGTTCTCCAGGCTCTGCCCGATCTGCTCGAGCATCTCTTTTTCCTTGAGGCTGAATTGTGCGGCCTGCTCAAATAGTTTGTTCGCGTCTGCGAATGATCTCTCAACCTTTTTGTTGTACTCCTCCCAGGCTGGGTTGATCTCTATCTTACCGGCTGCCAGCAGGCTGTCGGCGCTCTGGCTCCTCCCAAATTGCTGTGTGAGTGATCCGGTATCAAAAGTTTTGCTGCGATCCGCTCCTGTGCCTCGGTATTTGTTCGGCTCCTGTACGTTCATGGTCTTTTCGAGCGCTTCCTGGTATTTTTTTGCGGCGAGCTCCGTTGCTGCGAGGCTCTTGGCCTTCATGATCTGACTCTCGATAAAGGCTTTCTTGTTCGCGATCAGCAGGTTCTCGGCGTCCTTAACGCTGTTAACGGCGACGCCGAGCTGATCGAATTTATCCCGGTTCTCGTCGATGAATTTCTCCTTTGCTTTAAGGTCGTCTCCGAGCTTGCTGTATGCCTTGGATAGCTGCTGGATGGCGGCCAGGGGCTTGGCTGCTGTCTCTGCAACGGCCTGGTTCAGCTCTTTCTGCTGCTTCTTTGCTTCCCGGGTCTCTTTTGTGAGGCCCTTGTATAGCGCCACAAGACCTGCTATGCCTGCCAGGAGCCATCCTATCCCTGGGATGGATGCGATGGCGGTGCCTACCAGCCGGAAGGCTCCGGCAAGGCCTATGTTGGCGGCGGTGCCGGCGGTGGCTGCTGCTGCCTGCCCTGCTGTGGCGGCGGTGTTGGTTCCCTGTGCAGCGGCGTTGGCTGCTGTTGCAGCGGTGTTAGTGGTCTTTGCTGTGGTGTTCGCGGCGGTGGCCGCTGTGTCTGCTGTTGTTGCGATCAGCGCTTTGGCCTTTACCGTGTTCCACCACTCCTGGGCCTTGGCAATGGTTACGAGTCGGAAGGCGCTGTCTTTATTTATGGCCGTTGCTACCTGCTGCAGTCCGATGGTGATTCCCATTAGTGACTGTACGCGCAGCATGATCTTCTGCAGGTTCTCGTTCTCCCCGCTGAAAAGGGCGACGGCTCCATGAGCTGCGGAGAAGGCTCCGGCGACGCCGGAAACGCCGGCGATCACTCCTTGGAGGCCTGCGTTGTCGTGCGACAGGATTTTGGCCTGTGTCCGGGCGTCTCCCAGGGCGTTGGTGAGTCGGGCTGCTTCATCCCTTAACTTGGTATAACCTTCGCTCCCTCGTTGTCCTGCCTCCTCCATTGCTGCGAGCTCATATTGCATATTGCGCAGCTGCGTGGTGAGCTTGGCCTGGCTGTTGCTGTTCTTGTCTGCTTTATCGCGGACCTTCTCAAAATTGGCCTCCTCTTTGAGTAGAGCGTCGGCTGTCTCGTTGATCTCTCCGATCAGCTTCTGGCGCTGTGATATCTGTTGGCCGATGGCGTCCTGCTGCTTTATCAGCTGGCGATATTCTTTATCTCCGTCGGCTGTGCCTCGCGCGAAGGCCTCTCCGGCTGCCTTCCCAACCTGGGCGTATTGCTTCTGCAGGTCCGCCAGGGTGGCGTTGTGGATGTCGCTCATGGCGTCGATGTCCCTCCAGGCGCTCTCTATGGTGGCGGCTGCCTGCTCGAAGGCCTTTTCCATGTCCTCGCCTCCGGCGGCGGTGGCGTCGCTGAATCCCTGGATGCGGCGCTTCGTTTCTTCTAATACGTCCGACAGTTTACCGGCGTTGGCTGTGATCTCAAATTCGAGTGATCCTCCTGTAATCTTGTTCATGTTAGGGTTGGTTTGCTTGGTTTGTGTTCTGTTGTTATGTCTCTGTGATTCTGTTTGTTATGTAATATTTATAAACTGCCAATTTGTCAACTGTGCGTAAATTAAACGTGCGCAGGCTTATAAGTGATTGATACACAAATGAAGTTCCGGTTGTACAAGTTCTGCAATTGGCTGTTTTCTCACTGCTATTACCGTATTTTGTCGCTGCTCCTGGTAGTGTCTGTATCTGGTCATCTGTTCAGTGTTTTTGTTAAATTCCTTCGGTGTTATTATATATTGCTTCTGTGCTGATAATGCTTGGTTTTGCTGCTGTTCTTGTCAAAATGGGTTTAAGTCCTCATCCTCAAATCGTGCGTTATTCTGGAGCGGTCTGAAATGGGTTGTTTTCGCGTCAAATTCGCAGATGAATTTCAGGAGGCCTATGTTACGGCCTTTCGCTATGTCGATCATTGCTGTGCCACTCGTTGTGTAGTTACTGAATGGCTGGGGGTAAGTTCTGTTATAAACTTCGGGCCTGTATATGAACATCACAACGTCGGCGGCCTCCCCGATTTGTCCGCTATCTCGCAGCCTGTTGAGGCTTGGTACCGGGTTAAAGTTGTCCCTGTTGAGCTGGGAAAGTGCAATGATCCAGATGTCGAGGTCCTTCGCCAGGTTCTTGAGCCTGCGGGCTGCTTCTCCCATGGCCTGCTCTTTGTTTGCTGATTTCTGGTTTACGGTCAAGATTTGGAGGTAGTCGATTACTGCTCCGGCTATGTTGTGGCGGTTCTTCATTGATCGGATCGAGGCTATTATCTTGTCAATGTTGGAGGTGCTGTTTTCATCGAAGTATATCGGCTGGCGGTCTATTTTGCTAACTCCTTTGTCCAGGAGGCCTATGTAGTCGGTATCCAGTTGGCTGTACAGTATCTGGTTGGATGGTATGCCGGTGTTCATCGAAAGGAGCCGGGCTGCGAGCTGTCTCGCTCTCATTTCCATGCTGTATATTGCCACCGGGGCGCCTTGCTTGGTGGCTGTGTCAACTATCGAAAGGGCGAGGGAGGTCTTTCCTTGGGAGGTCTCTCCGGCTATTATTATGAGATCGCTCTTTTGGAGCCCTCCTGCTGCTTTGTTTATCTCCTCAAAGCCTGTATCTGTTCCGGTGAGTAGTTTGCCGGTGTAGTTTGATTCGATCTGCTGGTAAACTCCCCTGATCGCGTCTTTTAGTGTGGAGATGTCGGTTTGTGCGACCGTCTGCGTTATGTTGGTGAGCTCCTCCTGCAATTTGTAGAGTAGTTCTTCGGTGTCCTTCGGTGTGAAAATTTCCGAGGTTGCCTGCTGGGCTATCATCCAAATTTTACGTCTGATGTATTTCTCCTGTATGTTGAGGGCGTGATCGTAATAGTCCACCGAAAACATTCCGGAAATATCCGCAAGCTCGAGTATCTTCTCGCTGTTTCCTGCGTATCTCTCGGATAGCATTACCAAATCGGCGACCTTGCCCTTCCTGTTTAGCTCTGTGATGCCTTCGAAGAGTTCCCGGTGGAAAGGGTTGTAAAACATTTCTGCTGTCACTACGGGGCTTATTTCGGCCCATGCGTTTATGTCGCTCAAAACGGAACCGATTACTATCTGTTCGCTGGTGGTGTTGTGTGGGAGAATTTTATCCATTTTCTATTTCTTTTTTTATCCAGTTGTTAACTGTGAGGTATAAATTCGAGTATCTTTTGCGGAGGTCCTTCCTGTTTTCGATCTTCTCTACAATGTCGGCTATCTGTTGGCCGCTGTATTTTTTCTTGAGCTTGATAAACTCCTCCTCTGTTATCTGGTGGGGAAAGTTCCGGGGGTTGCTGCAGTATGGTGCCTTTTCCTGTATCCAATTATTGAATTTTATGTAATCCGGATTTGTAGATTTTGGCTGTTGCGTGCGCGTCTCTCTCTCTTTATTTTCATTCTTATCATTCTTATCATTCTTGTTTGTGTCCGTCTGTTGTACTGTCTGTTGTCCGTCTGTTGTACTATCTGTTGTACCGTCTGACTGATACGTGTTATAGTTAGTTATTGATAGCTTGGTAATTACGTGGTTTTTCTGTTGTACTATCATTTGGCTGTTTTCGAGCTGCGAGATATACCTGAGAACTTTCCCGCGTGACCACTTCCAGCGTTGCGCTAAGCTCTCCATCGAGTGCGCGACCTCCCCTCTTTTTACGTCGATCCGGTTCCCTCTTATGTAGAAATATTGCCCGCTGTGGTTCGCCAGGAGCAGGAGGTCGATCCATGCCTGCATCCGGGTAAACGGTTCGGAAAAGTACATCGGGTTGTCGAAGATCTTCCGGTGTAGTTTTATCCATCCATTATTGGGTGTTGTTGTCTCTGCCATCTCTTTTCAGGTGATTGAAGTGCTCGTCCATTATAGAGCGGATCGATTTCGGTCCGTTGGTGTCTTTGGTTCTCTCCGGCTGCTCTGCCCTGGGTGGTATTATCGTGAAGCGCTTGAAGCGCTCCCCTGTTTCAACTCTCCTGTACCAGCGTTCCTCTACCTGGATCCCTTTCTTCTTTATTCGTCGGATGATCGAGCGCGTATCGAAGTAGCCAGTGCGGATGCTTATCTCTCTTGCAGTATAACTTCCGGTCAGTAGCAAATCAAAAACTCGCTGTTGTGGAATTGAGAGCTTTTTTGTATGTTTGCTCCCGCGAATGTTCCAATCATTTTCGCGAATATTTTTGTAGTGACCTTCAGGGGTTAATTGATCCTCGGGACTTGGGTAAACCCGAGGGTCTTTTTTGTTCTGTTCCATGTTACCTCCTTTCTTTATAGTTTTTGAATAACTCCATCGCCTTGTCTACGTCGGTGATTATGATCCGGCCCTGTTGGCTTATCGCGTCACGCAGAAAGGTATCCTTGTATTTGTGCGCTGTTACGTGTGAAATGCCTCCAAAGAGCTGGCGGATGCCGCTGATGCCGTAAACGTACCTTCTGCCTCCGGTAGTTTTTTCGATTGCTTTTTCTTCCTTTTCGGCCAGGCCGAGCGCTTCCTGGAGTTGTCCCAGGGTCATCATTGCGATTGGGGTGTCTTTGTTGATTGTCATGTTTGCCTTTATTTTAAGAGGGTTTATGTGTTGTTTTTATAAAGGCAAATATACAAGCGTAAATCAATGTAACCTACTGATATACAAACAAAAAGGCGACCTTTTGAGGGGTCGCCTAATGTCGCCTATGTTGGTTTATAGGCGTTTATGGTGTCGCATGTTTTTTACATTTCGAGCTGATTTAACCTTGTAATTATTTTCTCCATGTTGGTTTCGTCTGCGTTATTGTCATGTCTTTTAGGCCTGGGGAGCTGTATTTCATCCCCTTTCCGGTCTGTAATGTATGCGGCCATGATCTCGGCCCTCTGGGTCCTGTTTACTCCTTGCGGTGTTACTGCGTCTGTTAGCATGAGGAGTGTCTGCTTGCTTTTCATCCATTTTATTTTCTTGAATGTGTTGGCTGTTGTCCCTCCGAAGGCAAAGTAAAAACTTTCGCGGTCTGTGTCTATGTATTTCTGCTTTGTGAGCTGATCGAAGAGGTAGTTTTGTTCCCTTCGTGTCATCACCCTGGTGAGCGGCGGAAGGGTGGGCTCTGCTCTCTCCGGCAAATATTCTGCTTTGGTGGTTATCTTCTCAATCAAAAAGCCGGCCCTCTCGATTTGGTGGCTGTATTGCTCCCTTTGATGCTTGTCGTCGGTTAATGTCATCGCTTCGTGGAGTGCGTTCCTCCTGCTGATAATAAGTTTCTTTATCTCGGCGGCTTGCTTCTTCGTCCTGGCTTCTTTTACGATTTGTTCGTCGTATTTGTCCAGGTCCGCTGCGTACATTGTTAAGACTTTACTGTGTGCCTCCTGTCGCTCTTGTTCCTCTTTTCCCATGTTCGCGATTATGGCGGTAGCTTCTTTCTGTGTGATGTTTTCTGCGGTGTTATCACGTTCGCGTTTTTTTGTGTAAACGTCTTTCATTGTTCGGTCCATGGCATCGCTGTTTATTGTTTGTTTGTTTTGCCGGCCAGCGCCTGGCATTCCTTTTTCTTTGATATTGCGAATTCCGGCTCGAGGTCGTATGTTTTGCATAGCTCCAGGAACCTGGGATCATCCTCTGATTTGATGCCTGTATAGCACCAGAGGGTGATGCAGCGGTGTAGTTTCTCAATCTCCGGGCTCACGTGGAGCTCCGAGTGCATCTTCGTTGTAAATTCTTCTTTTAGTTTCATAGTGGTGGCGGTTTTGTTATTGAATATCTCCATTGCTTCTGTTTTCGATCTGTCGGCAATCTCAACGTATGGTTTCATCGCTTTATAGTCGCTGTGCCCGGTGAATCCCATTACTACCTGGGGAGGTATCCCCATCATGATCGCGTTGCTGATGAAGGTTCGCCTGGCGGTGTGCGTGCTTAATAGTGCGTATTTCGGGAAAACTTCTTCTATCCTTTTGCCTCCCTTCAGATATACTTTGGTAATAGGTTCGTCAATCCCGCAAAGTTCGCCGAGCTCCTTTACATATTCATTCATCCGCTGATTGCTTATTACCGGGAGGGCTCTGTTGTGGGGGAATGCCTCGGCTTCGTATTTTTTTAGTATCGCCTTTGCGTTGTCGTTCAGGTCAATGGTCAGGCTGTCTGTGGTCTTTATCGTTGTTACTTCGATCCGGTTCTCCTTTACTGCGCTCCGCTTCAAATTGGCAACGTCGGAGTAGCGTAAAGATGTGAAGCAGCAAAAGCAAAAGACGTCCCGGACCCGGTCGAGGTAGTTCTTACTTGCTGGGATTGGGTATGTGTAGACGTGCATCAGCTCCTCCCAGTCCAAAAATACTATCTTTGAATCCGTTGTTTTTATTTTCGGCTTGAATGATTGGAAGCCTTTTTCTGCGTGGTATTCTTTTACGTATGCCCAGCGGAGGAAGCCCTTTATTATGCTCAATCTGTTTTTTAAGGTGGAGTTCTGCATCCCAAAGATGCGGGTGTCCCTCCCGTCTTTGTAGAGCTTGCCGGAGATTACGACCGAGGTCTGGAGGTAGGTCATTAGGTCGGTTAGTCCCTCCTCTGTAAAATCATCAAATGTAACCTTCGGATTCCAGGCCATTATGTGGTTAGCGAGTGCCTGGTACTTCTCATGCATTGAGTTGGACCAGCCCTTTTGTTGGCTCTGCGCGTTGGTGTATTCTTTCAGGTAATCGAAAAAGCCCGAGTTCCCTTTTTCATTCTTTTTGTTTTTTCGCTTTCCGAATTTCTCGGCCCATTGCTCGCGTATGTTTACGGTTTCGATCTTGCGACGTTTGAAGTCGTCCTCCAGGTCCTCAAAATATGCGTCGATATCTTTCAGCCTGGCGTTAATGGTGGTATAGGTTTCCCCTTTTGCGTTGGAGCAGCCTCTCTTTACTTGCTGATTTGTTGTGTCCCACTTCTGTTCGGGTATGGAGTAGCCCGATGATGTGATAAAGCGTTCCCCTCCTATTGAAATGGAAGCGCGGATCGGGTGGTCTCCCTTTTTGTCCGCTCTGCTATCGAGGTAAAATCTTACAGCCATTGTGTGCGCGTTTTTTAATTTGCGCGCAATTTACGCACAATATTTGATTTATCAAAACTTATGCGGTTTTATTTTGAATTATTAAATATCAGGCAATGAGCGTGATTCTCTGGTGTTTCTTGCGTTTGTGTTCTTTTGGCTTATTGTCCGGTTAGTTCCTTTCTTTCCGCTTACGTGGCAATGGCTGCAATCTCAATAAGTTATTCAACAA
>ENA-UOOR01003236-UOOR01003236.1-fermentation-metagenome-genome-assembly--contig:-NODE-3236-length-14751-cov-40.773408_pt1 | contig 14751 bp, 15 predicted proteins | sample MGYA00245780_ERZ724029 | MGnify/ENA primary metagenome ERZ724029 (study PRJEB28704, sample SAMN03018315) | fermentation metagenome | biome: anthropogenic terrestrial biome; feature: soil... | reverse complement strand
TCATAGTTTAGCTTATTTTTGGCTTCTGTGTGTCTCAGTCCTTGGGAGCAGTATACCAAACCACTAATATATAAATAGTTTACTTAACGGTTACACTTATCTTCCTATTGGTCAAAGAAATTGCCAGAAAATGAACGCATCCGGCGCGAGATTGGGCAATGGCTTATAGTCAGATAATGATTTTCTTTGCAGATAGATTTGCGTCTTAAAAGCCGCATGGGGACTCTGCCCCCAAACCCCCGTGGTTTATACGCTTTGGGCTTACCGGTAAAACGAAAAACAGTGAACCATAAAAGCCCGCCATTTTAACGTATAAATCGTAGCAAGCGTGGGGCGCTCTTTAGCGTTGCCCTGTTTATGCTACAACAAAAGTATTAACAAAATTTTGGCTGATTATTCCGTTTACACTAAAGCATATTCACACCCTTCGCAAATGGACGGGCCGGGTTCAAAACTGGGGGCAAATTCTTCTTCAGTTGTTTATTTACTTCCCGGATAAGGTTAAGGCTCATTTACGGTGAATAAAGTGGAATAAGAGCAACTATTTACAAATCCTATTAATTATTCCTTTCATATATTTTCTTTAACCATTTAATAACATAGCCTAATTGTATAATAATTATTATTAGAAGTACCCAACCATCGTTCACTTTCTTTACACTCCCTGATGATATTTATATTTGTTTATAGTTACTTTTGGATAACCTACTTTTCACATGTTTTTAATTCCAAACCATAATAAGTGCTTATAATGCTATTAGTTTTAGCATCATTAGGACTAAAGCAATAGCCACCAAGAGGTGATTCATAATATTTTAAAATCTCGTTTATACCTTTGGTTTTGATTTGCAAATTTTGCATATCAATTATATTGAAAGCATAATATGTCGTTACTATGTTGGTGTTTCCATCTGGTAAGCAGAATCCCTTGTTATTCATATTTGTAATCAAAACAGATTCTATTTTGTCAGCATCAATATTCAATTTAGTATTTGAAAAGGTGTGGTTAGATATTTCTATACAATAATATAAAAAATCAATATTATTACTAGTAGAAACATCTTGATATAATTTACGTAATATGTCCTCATTAGCGTTTACTTTTATACCAATTGTATCCATAGTTAATACATAATAGCAATACTGTCTGGGATTATAAGTTTCAGGCACCTTGGCATTTATCACAAGTTTATATATATCTTCCATATCATTATTGCTCAATTCCTTTAATGCATTTAATGTATAATAAACATAATGCCAAGATATATTTGGAATGGTTATCAAGTAATTGGTAAGTTGATTTTTCAAATTTGTTATATTAGAATCATTACTCTTTTCAGAATAGCTGTCTAATCTTTTGAGACATAAAATACTTAAACTAGAGGCAGCTAAATTGGAAGAAAATCTTTTCGGGGCATAGAAACCACCATCGGGTGATTGATTTGTACTAATATAGTGCATTAATTTTTCTAATTCAATATGCTTTATCGGAACTATTTTGACAGTCATTAATGTTGCTAAACTATGACTTAAGTCTGTATTGTCTAATGATATTCCCCCATCGGGGTTCTGTTTGCATAAGATATTAATTACTGATATTGGTATTTCGTGATTGTTCCCTAATAATATTAAAATTTGATGTAAATAGTATATAGGAACAATGTTTATATTGTTTAAATTATAATACTTTTGTACCTCTTGCTCACAATACTTAATAAGACTATACTTTTTGTTTAGTTGATTTAAATCACAATCTAGTATATTCAAACAATAAATAATTTCATATAAGCTTTTGTAATTTTTACTTTTAATGCAAATTTGTATATTGTTTAATAATAAATTTTTTATTTGCGGTTTCTTTTCTTCAGGGATATCTAATTTTTGCATATATAGATATATTATATTACTATAATCAATATCTTCAAAATTGATGTTATTAAATAGTGTTTTGATTTTTTCTTCTTGCTCGTTCTGTATTTGCGGTAAGTTCTGATTGATTGATATTAAATATAATTTCAATAAAACTGCAAGATCATTTTCATTTTTTATATTTTTGATTACATAATCGGCGATATTCCTTTTATTAATACAGCTTTTATATCCTGTTAGCGTTGCTAGTTCAATAAAATTATAGCTATCCTCAACTGAAGTCCTCCTATTTATTGTTAGATCAAATGGATAATACCCATCTGAAAGAGCACAATTATTAATAAGACTAATGGTGGCTTTTTGCCAATTATCTTTTTCAATTTTTTCTTCTCCACCTACTGAATCTATTTGTTTATAAACAAGTAGGGTTATTCCAAGTATTATAGTTGTAGATATTACCAAACAACATCTTAATAGTTTTAGTTTATTCATCAGAAATTCCCTTTCTCATTAATTATGGAATTAAACGTGGGATTAATCCCACGTTTAATTCAGTCTCTAGCTAATTCCACCACCAAGTATCTTCAGATGCGTTATAACTAGTAGTAGAATTTATGTCTATTTTTGATGAAGTCTCAAAAATTATTGTAAATGTACCCAATGAACGAATCATAACATTAGAATAATTTGCTTTTGCTAAGTTATTGGAACTTGCAGTTTTAGTAGCAACAGTAACAGGGCCTGCTCCTAATGCCCCCCAAGTTACTCCTCCATTTGTACTAATAGATGGGGCTATTCCATTTGACCTAACAGTAACTTTAGCGACAGTAGATTTTGCTGTACCAGAACCTTGCCATTGGGTTGATCCGTATCCGGAAAATGTACAATAGAGTAAATCAGTTATAAAATCTTTACTTTCGCATGTACTGTTTATATAGCATAATCCCTTTTCTATATGTTCTTCTGGAGCATTTGATGTTGGGAAGTAAGTCATATCTGATGTATATGCACCTGGAAATGTGTTACTGGCCATAGGTGCTATATCTCCAGTATAAACATCAACTTGATAACCTTGCTCCGACTTAGGGACTAATGATTCTGAAGTTGTACTACCTAAAGCTATACTATTAATAGTACAAATCATTATCATAATTAGGAATAATGATAATATAGATCTTATTTTTTTCATTTCAACTTCCTCCATTTTTTATGTGATTTGAACTTAGAAAAGAACTTATCTACTTTTTATCTCCCCCTAAAATGTTCCCCGGGGTACTTTTTTTTCGTACGATAAATACTCACATTCAATATACTTCTCTTTTAAACCTTCTGAATTTTGTGAAATCCCATCTCAGTAACGTGAATACCCGAATTGCAAGCGTGAATGCCCAAACGCAAAGAGGAATTTGTATCTAATTGTAAAAATATATAACTATAAGTATTTATAGAAATATCTAAGGAGATAAAATGTTCTTTCTTCCCTTATATACGGCTGTATTACTTTCCATATCACAGACGGTTCTGATTATTGGAATTGGATTTGAGCTATTTAATATAAAACTTAATATAAAAAAATCAATATTTATATCTTTTATTATGGTAGGTATTACGTATTTTTTAAGGCAGCTGCCCCTAGCAGGATTTCATACAATAATTCTGGTTCTGCTCTTGACTACCTTGATCACAGTAATTTGTAAAATTCGCTTGTGGAGTAGTTTTATTTGTTCTTTATTAGGATGCATCGTATTAGGAACAGTCGAAAATGTCATATTACCAATATCCCTGCTATTAATAAATAAAGAGATTACTGATTTAGCAGGCAACCCTTGGTTGAATGTAATTCTTTTTATCCCCACTTTAATTCTGTTAACCGTTATATATACAACAATCCATAAAAGAAAAATAGTTTTATTTGATTTATGCAATAAAAATACAAAACCCGAAATACTAAATATCATATCAGTAATAACAATCATTCTACAGACGTTTATTATATTAACAATCAGCCATATGATGCTTTCTTCTTCGACTAGATTTCCCTTAAGTATTAAAACGGTTATATTTGACTTATTTGTCGTGTTTATGTGCATTCTCAGTATTTTATCCTTAAAGAAGGCAGGTAAAAATGCCCAAGAAATTATTGAATTGAATATGGTGAAAACACATCTGAACCAAATCGAAGTGTTAATGAATAACTTGAGCAGTCAAAGACACGAATTTAACCGGCACATTCAGGTTATTCAATCAATGGTTTATTTGGAACTCTATGAGGAAACGCGTGCTTACTTAAGAGGAATAACGGAAAATCCTCAGAGGATAAGTGCCGGGAAACTTATTAATACCGGACATCCCACCATAACCAGTATAATAAATACTAAGCATATTTTAGCTGAATCAATGGGGATAAAATTCGTTGTCTCCATAACCTGTGATCTTTCCGGCATAGATATGAAATCATGGGATCTATGCAGCATTCTGGGTAATGTAATAGATAATGCAATTGAAGCTGCTTCATTAGAAAAGGCTGATCCCCGAGTAGCTGTAGAATTTAAGCTTTTGGATAAATATCATATTTATGTTCATAACAACGGAGTCCGAATTGCAGATGATGATTACGATCATCTTTTTGAGCCTGGATATACTACTAAAGAGTCGGAAGGACGTGGCTTCGGTTTGTATCTTACAAAGAAACTGCTAACGCAGTACAATGGGGAAATTGAAGTCATTCCAGGCCAAGAGACTTGCTTTGTTTTAAAAATACCGAATAGGGGCTATGTAAATGATATCAGCAATTTCTAAGAAACTGGCCAATAGTTTAGGAACTACGCTTATGACAAGTGCAGAACAGATTGAAATATACGCATATGGATTAGAAATTATACTCGGAGCTGTAATAAAGCTTATATTGATCCTGTTTCTGGCCTTATTACTAGGAACACTTGATACTACAATAATATTATTTATTTTTTTTGCCCTTTTTCGTTGTTTTGGCGGAGGAGCTCATCTGAGTACTTATCCAAGATGTTTGGTATTTGGTGTTTGTTTAATTGTAGGCCTGGGGTATCTTGCCCAAACAACAATCAGTATTCATGCATTAATTATTTTAAGTGCTCTTAGTCTTGCACTTAATATTTTCACTTGTATTAAGTGGGTACCGGCGGGAACCGAAAAGAAATATATCACAGAGCCTTTTCTGCGTTTAAGACAAAAACAGAAGTACTTTTTGGTAATTATCGGCTGGTGTTTGACTCTTTTATTATTAATAAAGTTGTCGCTTTCAACTTATGGATTTGCTGTTTTGTTGGGTTCATTTGGAGCAATGTTGCTAATTCTGCCATCCGGATACTGGTTGCTAAATACCATTGATAACTTATGTTGACAGAGGAGGTGAATAAGATGTTTAGAAAGATGCAATATTTTGTTTTGGCTAACATGGCTCTTTTTTTAGTATTTATAGCCGGAACAGGAATAGGGACTAATTGCTGGTGGACCTCATATGAACCTGACATTCCAGAATGCCTGAAGAAATAGGATGGATGATAATGATTTCAGTTTTACTGCTCGAAGATGAATACTATAATCGAGAATTCATTAGAAAGCTACTTGGGCAAATTCCGGAAATCTCAGATATATTTGATACGACAAATGGTGAAGAAGCTATACTAATCGCACAAAAATATAAACCAGATATAATACTTCTTGATATAGAATTGGAAAATAATACCATTAACGGTATAGAAGTTGCCAAACGTATCTACAAAAAACATAAGGAATCTTATATGGTATTTGTAACCGGTTACTCTGGATATGCTGTGGAATCTTTTGCGGTTCATCCATTCGGGTATATTTTGAAACCTATTAATATTCCTGAGTTTACAAATCTTATCAAAGAAATTGTAAGTGAAATTACAACACGAAAAAGCCAGTATTCTAATATACTAATATGTCAAGATAAGAATCAGGAAGTACACATTAAAAAGAATGATATTGTTTTCATTGAAGTTATGAATCATATTTCTTATATTCATATCGGCAATAATCGGATAATAGAGATTAATTGGCCCTTGGACAAAATACAGGATCACTTAAGCAGCCAGTTCTTAAGAGTTCACCGATCCTATATTGTAAACTTAGACAAAATTGATAGCATTAGTGAAGTATTGGATAGATCATATCAAATCAAGTTCGTGGATTGTTCAGAAACGGCTTTAATGAGCCGCTACTTTTATCCGCAGTATAAAAAATTGATTGAATCACGGATTGGCTAAATTCCAATCGTTTCACTACCTAATTGAAGCTTTTGGAGTCGGAATGCTTTTTGCCAATGCCTCATTTAACCTATGTCCAGCTCCTCAAAACCTCTGGAGATGCAGACAAAACATCTCGACAGTTGAAGATCTGTTAAAAGTGCTGCTTGAAACATGAGGCCAGATTTTTTTTTGAGCCAGTCAATCTCATAGGATTGCTGCCCGATAATCTGTTGATAACGGCTCTCTTTTTCCTCCATCTCTTTTTTAAGTTTACCGGCCTCATCTTTGTTGCGTTCGAAGACCACGGAAGCGTTTTTTACAAAATCGCTCTTCCACTGGCTAATCATCTGGGGATTTAGCTGGTACTTGGCAGCTACCTCATTCAGTGTCTGTTCTTCTCTCAGAAGTTCAAGTACGACTTTGGCTTTGAATTCGGCTGTATAACGATTTCTTTTTTCCATACTCATAGTTTAGCTTATTTTTGGCTTCTGTGTGTCTCAGTCCTTGGGAGCAGTATAGGGAATGGTGGTCCCAATACAGATACAATATTATCTCCTGCAACAAGCCCAGATGTTATTACAGTAGGCTATACTAAAAATAATGGTACATATAACTTTGATGATGATAAAGTAGGTTATCTTTCTAGTAGGGGAGGTATCACCCAAAATCCACGCAAACCAGATCTAGTTACTTTCGGTGTGGATATTTATTCACTAGATTACACAGGTATTAATCATTATTCCACATGGTCTGGTTCATCTTTTTCTACTGCTATAGTTTCTGGAATAGCAGCTATTTTGATAGAAAAGTATGAGCATTTATCTTTAGGGCATATAGAAAATATTCTTAAGAAAAATACTATTAAGTTGAGAGGCTTTGATGAATTTAGTCAAGGTAATGGTGAACTCAGCTTTGTTCACCCCAAAATCTAAGCCATATATATTTTAGTAGAGCCATTTATATTTTGAAATAGACTGACGCCCCCTACATATTGAACATTAAAGGGTAACATGATGCACACTCAATACAAAATCACACTATTTAGCCCCCTAACCGACTTGGACAAAGTATCTTAATCTGGTACCTTTTATAACAGGAGGGGGCCACAACATGCAAAGCAAGAAATACTCGCAAGAATTAAAAAAGCAAGTTTTTAGAGAATCACTGGAAGTAGGCAATGCTGCTATCGTTGCCCGAAAACACGATTTATCTGCCAATATGGTCAGCCGTTGGGTTCGGGAACATAAGAATCAAAGTAATATTGGATTTAGCCCTGTTCATGGGAATGGATCGTATAATCAAAATGCAAAAGCACTTGAATCCGAAAACGAAAAACTCAAAAAGTTACTGGGTGAAAAGGACCTTGAGATTGCTATTCTCAGGGACCTTGTAAAAAAAACCAACCCACAATTCAAGATAAAGTAGAAATCGCCAGTAAATGGATATCCCAAGGATACTGTGCAACCTTGGTATTACGATGGGTCGGACTCAGTCATTCAACATATTATTACCGGCTGAAACATCCGGTCGGTATTCCTAATCATAGAGGAGGCCACCCAGTAACCGCCACTGCCTGCACCGTCGATGGCAAAATTATCAGCGATGAGCAAGTGAAAGAGTGGCTTTGTGAACTCATCTGTGATGAAGGAGAATCCTATGGGTACCACCAATTAACCTGGGCGCTCAGGCGAAAATACCAGCTTATCATCAACAAAAAAAAGTATATTGTTTGTGTAAAGAACTGGATATTTTAAGGCCTCAGCGCAAACTCAAAGTAAAACATCCCAAACGTCTGGCCCGGAACCAGGAAATCACAGTATCTAATCGGCTCTGCGAAATTGATATCAAATACGGCTATATTGCCGGAGAGAACCGATTCTTTTATATAATGCCAATAATAGATGTTTTAGACCGTATTATTGTTAACTACCATATTGGATTAAATTGTACTGCTAATGATGCAGCCCGTACTGTACAGGCAGCCATGTTTAAACGACAGGTATATGGAACCGATGATTTAATAATCAGAAGCGACAACGGGCCACAATTTATTAGTCATCATTTTGGAGACAGCTGTATCATATTTGGAATTGAACATGAACGAATTCCTTGTCGTACACCCAATAAGAATGCACATATTGAGTCTTTCAATGCCATTCTTGAAGAAGAATGCCTGAGCAGGTACGAATTTCAAAGCTATGCCGAAGCTTATGATACGGTAAGCCAGTTTATTAAAAATTACAACTCAGTACGTCTTCATTCCAGCTTGAAATACCATACCCCCAATGAAGCATACCAATTACTGCAGCAAAAGGCACTAAACATAAAGCCCGTTCGGGTATAATGGTAATCCTGGCTTAGGCCAGTTTATATAAATTTTCGATTTCTAAGTATGAACCAGATATTAAGAGTTTTTGTCCAATATCAGGGGGGCAGCCCGCACATATGAATACTTTAAGTGCTAAATTATTCAATATGAACGTTTAAGTGTGAATTTATGAACTTTAATGAAGCTAACACATGGTTAAAAACTTTACTATAGTACGAGTTTATTTATAAGGAAGTGACAAATGTGCAAAAAACCGTAAATTTATGTATAGGCTTTATTATAGGATTAGTGTTTATGAATGTGCCGATTAATTTTGGTATATTTAATGGCTATATATTGCAATACATACAGCATATATTAACATTAATTGGAGCTATTTGTGTGATAATATTTGGCTTAACACTGTTAAATTATGCATTCAAGGATTTGGTGAACAAGTTATAACAATATGTCTAAAAGCAAAACGCTCATAACTAAAAACTTAACCTAATCAAAATGCCATCCAATATCAATTAGAAATGTGGTAGGGCCGCAGGATTTTCTGTGGGTATTACTGCATTTACCACCATTATTTTTCTTATATGGTCCGTTTAGGAAGGATATCAAGGGCAAGTTCGCGAAATCTCCATATCAATATGAATTGTGGAGTGAGTTGCTATGCTTGCCGCTGTTAACACTTTAGTAATAACCGGAATAGATGCCAAAGTGGTAAAGGTTGAGGTCGATCTAATGCTGGGGCTGCCCGGATTTGATATAGTTGGCTTGGCCTCGGCTTCAATTCGGGAAGCTCGCGAACGGGTCAAATCCGCTATCAAGAATTCCGGTCTGGAATTTCCCAATAAAAAGATCATTGTAAACCTGGCACCGGCTGATTTAAAAAAGGAAGGAAGTCATTTTGACCTGGCTATAGCCGCCGGTATACTGGCCGCCTCCGGCCAGATCGATCCATTGCCCGCCAACTATTATTTGGCCGGTGAATTATCTCTGGACGGCACGGTTACAAAGGTTCCCGGCATTTTGCCCATGGCCTTGGAATTGGCAGCAACCGCATCTGATGCTGTCTTTATCGTACCGGAAGAAAACAGCAAGGAAGCCGCGCTGGTGAACGAAATCACTTCCTATGCTACGAGCAGTTTGATGGAACTTTACACCTGTCTATCGGGGCAGGCATCTTTGCGTTCGGTAGGTGTTTTTAACCCGGATGAATATAATCATATTGACAAAATAGCGGATTTTTCGGAAGTTAAAGGGCAGGAAACCGCCAAACGGGCTCTGCAAATAGCTGCGGCAGGACTTCATAATGCCCTTTTGATCGGGCCCCCGGGAGGTGGCAAAACTATGTTGGCACGACGGGTTCCAGGAATACTGCCCGAAATGACCCGGGAAGAAATATTGGAAACTTCCCGCATCTACTCGGTGGCTGGTTTACTGAACCCAACTAATCCCTTAATCGTCAATCGCCCGTTTCGTGCTCCCCATAAAAATGCTTCCGCCGCCAGTATCATCGGAGGAGGTAAAATCCCCCATCCGGGAGAAATCAGTTTGGCACAGAACGGGGTGCTCTTCATGGATGAATTGCCGGAATTTCACCGTGATGTACTGGAAGCATTGCGGCAGCCTTTGGAAGATAAAATCGTAACCGTGGCCCGGGCGCAGGCTACCTATACTTTCCCAGCCAATTTCAGTTTAATCGCAAGTATGAATCCGTGCCCCTGTGGTCAATTTGGCTCCGAAACCACTGAATGTCGCTGTACTCCGATTCAAATCCACAACTATCTAAGCCGGATATCAGGTCCTTTGCTGGACCGCATGGATCTGCATGTAGAAGTTCCCCGCATCAAATTTGAACACCTGAAAGATGAATCGAGTGCAGAAAGCTCTGCCACTATACGGGAAAGAATTAAAAATGCCAGGGTTATACAAGCCAGGCGGTTTGCCCGAAGCAAAACCAAGTTAAACTCTGAAATGCGGCCCGCAGATATTAAAAAGCATTGCCGCCTGGATGAATCATCCGAGCGGCTGCTTAAAAAGGCCTTTGAAAGTTTTAATATGAGTGCGCGGGCTTATGATCGTATTCTTAAAGTCGCCCGTACTATAGCCGATCTGGATGAGTCCACCGATATTCATATCGGACATCTGGCGGAAGCTATCCAATACCGCAGTCTGGACCGAAAATACTGGAACAAGTGATACCCCTTACATCTCCTGAGCTATTTTATCAAGTGTTTCGGCCATACTCCTTATTTCTTCCACGCTGGCCGTAATTTCCTCAGTAGCTGCCGCCTGTTCCTCACTGGCCAGCAAGTTAGCCTGACTTTTCTTGGCCGTGTTTCCGGTATTAACTTTTATATTGTTAATTAAGTCGCGAATGCTGACAACGGTCTCCTTGGATTCATCGGACAGCTTTCTTATCTCCTCTGCTACCACGCCAAAACCTCTCCCGGCATCTCCGGCCCGGGCTGCTTCTATAGCTGCATTAAGACCCAGCATTTTAGTTTCATCAGCTATTTGTTTAATAAAGGCCAGAACTTCACTAATATTATCAGCCAGGCCGTTTACTTCCTGTATATCCTTATTGAGTTCCTGTTCATTAACATTTATCTGGGATGAAGAAGCAGCCAGTTCCTCTATCACGGCTGATACTTCTTCTAATCCTTTGGAAACGTTGGACGATATATTACGCAAATCCATTGCGGTCTGTTTGGGCAGGGCAATATTAAATGTCGCTACCACCTTACTGGCGTCATCTTCATCAAAACAAGGGTTGCTCATAATAAATACCGGAACTCCGTGGACACTGGCGTCTACGTTTTCAACTTGAAGTCTGCCGGTGCCAATGGCCCGGTGAGCCACAAAACCTTCCTCTAATGGCTGACCCAGCACTAAATCAGGTATATCAAATTTTTTGGAAGATTGCCGATATGCTATCTTTTCCAGGTCGGTCATATAGATAAATGAACCTTCCGGGAACATATCGGCTATCAAGGGAGCAAAATCTCCAAAAGAACGCGCTATAGGATGTAAGCGAGGTAATATGAGGATAGCGCTCCCTACAGTCTCATCTTCATCAAATATGGGAAAGGCATTCATTATAAGACGCATACCATAAATATTGCGGGGAACCTTTTCTTCAGCGGGTTTACTGGTTTGAATAACCTGGTAAGGAGCTCCACCGACCCTTAGTTTGGTACCGATACTGAATTGCTCAACATCAAAAGCGTTAGAAGGAACCTTCCAAATAACTTTTTCTTGGTCAGAAATTGCGAATATAGCTCCGCCAGGAAACTTATTGACCAGGGTAGAAGCCATTTCCTTAAAGAAATCTACTTTGTCTGCCGTAATTCTCACTATTTTGCCCCCTTTCATATTTATGTATATTATACCCTATTTAACCTGCTTATCGCTATTTTCGTCATTATTTTACATGGTACAAATTTCCCATTTTTGTGATGTAGGTCTTAATAGTTGGAACACTTTGATCTTCAAATAGTATGCCTGGCTAAGAAAATCGCATATAAAGTGGGCTAATACCCAAACTTTTTATTATCTTATAATATATAACATAAAAGTTATATAGATTATAATAAGAAGTACTGGCGCACAGTCACGAGGCAAATTTTCAGCACACGATATTACCGCATCCTTTTGGCCGGTATTTATACTGTGACCATAAAATTGATTGCGAGGTGAGTATATGTTTTCCATAGAAAGACTAGCTGCTCAACTTCTATGTATATCAGTTATAGTTTATTGTAGTTTATGGGTCCTCAAATATAGAAACAAATGATCCTCATCAACCATAACGACCAGCTTCAATTGTGCATTCCACGCAGCATAGATATTTCAGCAAATCAATTTACTCAATCCTTAGGTGCAGCTAATTAAATATCGTTAATAATGCTAATGTATCAGTCAGACTAGAAGACAATAATATCTCCCGGTCCAGAATAAGGAGGAAACAAAATGCGTAAACATTTTAATATAATATTGATGGCTCTGGGCTTATTCGGAATTCTTATTGCCGGCAATATTGGGGTAACAATAGCGTCGAGATATGCACAAACGCATTATGATTTCAGCAACTTAATTCCGTATTTTTTATATATAGTTGTCTCTTTAATTGGCGGCATTATCTTAGGGCTGGAACCGCTATTAAAAAACAGAACATCGGCAGCTCCCTGGAAGGTTGATTGGCTGCGAATATTGTATTTAGGTGTCCCTGCTTTATTTTTCGCGGTCTATTTAGTATTGTGTTTTATTTTTGGGCTGAAAATGTTGCCTTTGAAGATTACAACCATATTTATAACAGAACCGGCCTTTATTTCCCTTAACGCTTTTATATTAGGATATATAATCATCACCAGTTTCTATAAAGAAGATCATGCATAGAGTTAGGTGAGCTTAAAGCCTATTTTTGTTTATCAGTCAAGCACGCATTCATAAATGGATTGAAGTGCACTCCCAATATTGTTTTTTGTTAACAATTCCACGCACCCTAAATGTTGATGTGTCTAAAGTATTAGAACCAGTTCATTCCAGCCAATTGCTCCCCAATACATACATCTTGTTTTACATTCCTTTAGACCTTACACAAAGTACGGATACGCCATGAATAATAATTGACCGGAAAATAACGGCCCTTTGAGGCCGTTATTCTTTACTGGTTCGTTATTCTAATACAACGATCATTAACTTAGTACGCATGCTGAAATGAATACTTCTTGACGTAGTACTGTTGTTCAATTCTATATTAAAAAGTATTCTGGTTTGTATCTCTGCGCGGTTAGTATAGATTCTTCACCACTTACCCCGTATCACAAATATACTTGAGATTTCTGGGATTTGCTTAAATAATTTCTTAATGAATTTTAAATTATAGTATTCATCTCGAGCAGTAAAACTGAAATCATTAGTCTCCATCCTATTTTTTCAAAATGAGATACAAGTATATATTTTACAAATTAGTATAAAGTCCTTGCTTCCTTTTGGGCATTCACGTACTAAGTGTGGTTATTTACGTTCAACTTCCGGTGTCCTACGAATCTCTAAAGGGTTAAAAGAATCGAAATTGAATTAGAGTATTTATCGTGCGTACGAAAAACTGGTGTTCTAGCGGAAGCTTTTTGAGGGGGAATGATATTAGCAAGGTAAGCGCAATATAAATGAATTTTAAGGAGGTTTATAGTATGATTAAATTGAATGGTGCAAACAGGATTTGTATGACTACTATTTTGACTTTTTGTTTATTTTTTTTGATGGCACCCATTGCTGGAGCGGCAGAACCTATACAAGACAATCTTAGCGCGAGTGATTTAATTATTAATCAGAGTCTTAGTCAAAATAATTCAAGTAGCGTTACTGTTCAGGATATGGAAAAAATCGCTACGGAAGTTGCACAACAAAAAGAAGAGGCTGATGCTAAGGTAATGAACCGTATAATACAAGAGGCGACTATGGATACGCAACCATCAGATTCAATAATGTCTACTTATTATATGACTGGTCGAGATCAATCCCATGGTGGTTCTGGAGCAGGTTATAGTGATAGTTATTGGGAAACTTTTTTGGATGTAAACAAAAACGGATCTCTTGCTGAAATTTATGGTTCCAAATGGGGAAGGGGTTGGGGATGGATATATTATACACCATCAGAAAGTAGAACCTATACTATTGGTGCTAACTATAACCTTACAGGACGAATCGTTGGAGGTAATCTCAATATTAAACTTATTGTTACCGATACTAGCAACGGTTCATCAAATGAGCAAACTTGTTTCTCTGCAACCTCTGGATATTTTGACAATATACCCAAGTCAAGTAGTAAATCTTTTTACTTAACCAGTGGTCATCGATATGCCATAACATGGGAAGCCAATACTGAGGCTAGTGCAGTGGCATCTGCAGCTATGAGTGATTTTTTGAATACTGAGTTGGATGGGACAAAGCGTAATATTACGTTTAATTATTTTACTGTTAACTAGTTATTATAAGGGGGTTATACCCAGTTGTGGTCAGGAATCCCACTTCGTTATCTATTCCCGATTATTTTAATTGCGATTGCTTATTATTTATATGTAGCATCTACGGTTAAAATAGGAAAAGAGCGGATACGAGATATAATTGTAATTGCGATAATTCTTTGGCTGAGTTCTTTGATTAGTTCATATACAAAATTTAATGCTTTATCAATAGCGGGATTCCTTGTATTCGCTTATGGATGGGTGATTTTGGTTATCCAAAAGTTCAAAGAAGGCCTCAATGACGATAAATCATAATTGACATTTATAATTCAGAACAGTCTGG
>ENA-UOOR01003235-UOOR01003235.1-fermentation-metagenome-genome-assembly--contig:-NODE-3235-length-14758-cov-13.044141_pt1 | contig 14758 bp, 14 predicted proteins | sample MGYA00245780_ERZ724029 | MGnify/ENA primary metagenome ERZ724029 (study PRJEB28704, sample SAMN03018315) | fermentation metagenome | biome: anthropogenic terrestrial biome; feature: soil... | reverse complement strand
TTCCAATTGATTAATATTAAGTAAACAATGATAGATAATTATATTCCATTCACTTTTCTCGTTTGCAAAGATGTTCTAAGGATTAAAATGCCAGACCGCTCCCTACAATTCTATTTTAATCCTAAGAACATCTAAATACTCACTCTATGTTCATTCCATATATTTTTCTTATCTCCGCTGTAATGTGTTCATTAATGATTTTAAATTATGAATTATAGATAGTTGGTAAAACTATATGATAGGGGTACAGCCAAGGACTAATTTAAAATGAATAATAACCAAGGAAGAAAAATAGGGTTTACTAAATAGTCTGTAAATTATTAAATTATTTTTAGAAAGGACTTGATTATTAATAATAACTATTATATAATAATACTTGTAGGAACGAAATCAATAAAATATATATTTAGGAGGAATTGTAAATGAAAAAGTTTGTATGTACAGTATGTGGTTATGTTTATTATGGAGAGGAACCACCTGAAAAGTGTCCGCAATGTGGAGCACCAAAGGAAAAGTTTGTAGAAGTTAAAGACGATCAAATGACTTGGGCTGATGAACATAAAATAGGTGTTGCACAAGGAGTAGACCATGAAGTATTAGAAGGATTAAGAGCTAATTTTACAGGAGAGTGTTCAGAAGTTGGAATGTACTTAGCTATGAGTAGGCAGGCAGATAGGGAGGGATTCCCTGAAATAGCTGAAGCATTTAAGAGAATTGCTTTTGAAGAAGCTGAACATGCTTCTAAGTTTGCTGAACTTTTAGGAGAAGTTGTTACTCCTGATACAAAGAAAAACTTAGAAATGAGAGTTGAAGCTGAGCATGGTGCATGTCAGGGTAAGAAGGATTTAGCTACACTTGCTAAAAAACTTAATTATGATGCAATTCATGATACAGTTCATGAGATGTGCAAGGATGAAGCAAGACACGGGAAAGCTTTTGAGGGATTGCTTAAGAGATATTTCACTAAATAAAAAACCACTATGCAAGTATTTTTGCGTCAATGCAAAATATCTTGCATTGACGCAAATAACATACAGTTATGAAAATATAAAATAATACATTTCATTAATAAAAAATCAGTGCAAATTTTTTTGCACTGATTTTTTATTGCAATATAATTTCAGAATAATAAAAATATTATAAATATTGGCGCATCATGTACTAACAAGGTCATTAATGAAAATGAAAGGATTGGCATACAAATTGCATAATATTTAATTAAATGCAGCTGTTAAGATATTATGGATGGTAGCCATCGGATAAGATAAAAAAATAAGGGAGGTTTTATTATGGATAATATTAGAGTTATTACCTGGGGAGCAGGTGCAATGGGTGGCGGAATTGCCAGAATGCTTGCAGATAAAAAAGGAGTTGAAATAGTTGGAGCTATTGTGGGAAGACCGGAGAACGCCAAAAAAGACTTAGGGGAACATCTTGGAATAAGAAAATTAAATGTTATTACATCAAATAACCCAAAAGAAGTTTTTGACAATGTGAAAGCTGATGTTGTTATTATTGCAACAGATTCATATGTTAAAAATGTATTCCCGCAAATAAAGCTTGCGGCAGAACATGGGGTAAATGTAATAACTATTGCAGAAGAAATGTCCTATCCATATGGTGTAGAGCCAGAACTTTCAGCTGAAATAGATAAAATTGCAAAAGAAAACAATGTTACAATTCTTGGAACTGGAGTAAATCCTGGATTTGTTCTTGACACTCTTATAATTGTTTTATCTGCTGGATGCAGAAATGTTAAAAAAATTAAAGCATCAAGGATAAATGATCTTTCGCCTTTTGGAACAACAGTTATGAGAACTCAAGGTGTTGGAACTACTTTAGAGGAATTTAAAAAGGGACTCAAAAATGAAACAATAGTAGGGCATATTGGCTTTAAGCAGTCTATACCAATGGTTGCAAAAGCTCTTGGAATTGAAATTGATAGAGTTGTTGAAACAAGGGAGCCAATTATTTCAAATACTCATAGAGAAACGCCTTATGTAACTGTTGAACCGGGTATGGTAGCTGGGTGTAAGCATATTGGATACGGAATGAAAGGTGACGAAGCTGTAATTACCCTTGAACATCCACAGCAGATTCATCCTGAGCTTGAAGATGTAAAGACTGGAGATTATATATGGATTGAGGGAGATCCTAATTTAAATTTATCAATTAAACCGGAGACACCGGGAGGAATTGGGACAATTGCAATGGCAGTAAACATGATTCCTCAGGTTATTAATTCAAAGCCAGGGCTTGTAACAATGTATGACTTACCATTACCCCATGCAATAATGGGCGATTTCAGAGATTATATTATAAAATAAGGAGGGTTTTATCGTTGATAAAAAAAGGAGAATGGGTTCAAATTCATGATATCGTTTTAAAACCTGAAGAAAGATCTCCTCATTTGCCAGAGGATACTAAAAAAGTTCCTCTTGAAATGTGGGTAAAGGGCTTTTTAAACAGTGATGCTGATTTAGGAGATATGGTTGAAATAACTACTATTACAGGCAGAAAAGCAAAAGGAACTTTAGTTGAGGTTAATCCTACTTTCAAATATGGATTTGGGGAAACCTTTGTACCAGAGGTACTAAAAATAGGAATTGACCTTCGAAAAATAGTAGGAGGTGGTCTTAATGAGTAATGACATGAGTTTTAATGCTGTTATGGGAAGAAAAAATGAAATTATGAAAAAAGCAGTAGGAATTGATTATGAAAATTATGAATTCTCAGGTATTGGATTTGATTATGAAAGAATGATGAGAGAAACAGGGTACAGCCTTCAAGAAGTACAAGACGTTCAAAGGGCTTCGGGGGTTGGAAACACTCCTTTAATTGAGCTTAAAAATTTAACTGCTCTGGCAAGAAAATTTGCGCCTAAAGGCAAGGGTGCAAGAATATTTGTAAAAGATGAAAGCTGCAATCCTTCAGGAAGCTTTAAGGATAGAAGGGCATCAATTTCGGCACATAATGCAAAAGTAAAAGGATATAAAGGGATAGCAGCAGCTACTTCAGGAAACTATGGAGCAGCAGTTGCATCTCAGGCTGCTATGAAAAATTTGAAATGCATAATTGTTCAGGAATGTTATGATTCAAGAAAAGTTGGACAGCCTGAAATTCTTGAAAAGGATAGGAAATGTGAATGTTATGGAGCTGAAGTAATTCAATTAACTGTTGGACCGGAGCTTTTTTATGCATATTTAAGAATACTTGAGGAAACTGGATATTTTAATGCTTCACTTTACACACCCTTTGGAGTTGTAGGGATAGAAACATTAGGGTATGAAGTTGCAATGCAGTGTAGAGAAATGCTTGGAAAAGATCCCGATGCTGTGATCGTTACTCATGCAGGGGGTGGAAATGTAACAGGAACTGCAAGAGGTCTTATAAAGGCAGGGGCATCAGATACAGAAGTAATAGGGGCTAGTGTTGATTTATCAGGGCTTCATATGGCATCTGACAGGGATTTTAATAGAAAATCCTTTACTACAGGGCATACCGGCTTTGGAATTCCTTTTGCAACTTGGCCTGATAGATCAGATGTTCCAAGGAGCGCAGCAAGACCTTTAAGATATCTTGACAGGTATGTAACTATAAAGCAGGGTGAAGTATTTTATATTACTGAAGCACTAGCACAGCTTGAAGGATTAGAGCGAGGACCTGCTGGAAACACATCCCTTACTGCTGCTTTTGCGTTAGCCCAAGAAATGGATGAGGATAAAGTAATTGTAGTTCAGGAAACAGAATACACCGGTGCAGGCAAGCATATACTTCCACAGCTCTCCTTTGCAAGAGAAAATGGAATTGAAATAAAATTTGGTAATCCTGATGATGAAGTTCCGGGGGAATCCATAATACTGCCTGAGCATCCATCTCTTATTAAAGCAAGGGATGTAGATTTAAATAAGCTTAAAAATTCTTATATTAAAAACTGTGTTAAAAACAATGATGTTGAAATTGCAACAGATGACGATGTTAAATTCCTTATGGAGGATACTAAATCTGATAAACAATTTGTTTTGAATTCTCTTAATAATTTAAATGTGAGAGTGTATTAGGGGGGATTATATGCCAATTAAAAGAGAAGATGATTTTGAAAAAAGACGGGAACACTTGAAAAGCTTATCAGATGAAGAGCTGAAAAAAAGGTTTTGGGATTTGGCAGATGAAATAGTAAAGCCACTCGCTCATCTAGCATACACCCATACGTCCCCTTCAATAGAGAGGTCAGTACTTTTAAGGATGGGTTTTTCAAGTATAGAAGCTAAGGAAATTGTGAACAAGGTAGAGAAATTAAATTTGCTACCAAAGGGTGCAGGAAATGTTGTTTATAGATTATCGAAAAAAAAGGATATTGGAATAAGAGAAGCAGGGCTTCTTTTAGCCGACGGAAAATGTATGGATGAGGCTCTTTGCCTTTTCAGCGGAGGTGAAAATAATGGAGCTTAATGAAAATAAAAAAATTGATGTGGAAGAGGTATTAAAGGATTTAGAACATTATAAACCTAAACGTAAAGGATGGCATTGGAGAGAGGAACAGGGAGAAATGCGTTATGGCGAATTTGAATATAAGCAGGTTTCAAAGCCGCTGAAAAAAAGCTGCCCTCTTCCTGCTTCAAAGAGTTTTGACTATATTGATCCTCAGCCTGATTGTGTTATCACAACTGAAATTGCATCAGGAAGATTTGAAGATGACATTAGAAGAATGCGTATGGCAGCTTGGCATGGGGCTGATCATATTATGGTTATAAGAACTGCAGGACAAAGTCATTTTGATGGGTTACTAGAAGGAACACCTGAAGGTACAGGTGGTGTACCAATTACAAGAAAAGAAATCAGAGCTACAAGAAAGGCTCTTGACATGATTGAAGAGGAAGTAGGAAGACCACTAAATTTTCATTCCTATGTTTCAGGGGTGGCAGGCCCCGAAATAGCTGTAATGTTTGCTGAAGAGGGCGTAAACGGTGCTCATCAGGATCCTCAGTATAATGTACTTTATAGAAACATAAATATGGCTCGTTCCTTTGTAGATGCAGCTGAGGCTAAAAAAATTATGGCATCTGCTAGTATGCTTCAAATTGATGGGGCTCATAATGCCAATGCCACAGCAATGAAAGGATATAAGGTAATGCCTGAGCTTATGGTGCAGCATGCAATTAACTGTGCTTTTTCAAGGGCAGTAGGAATGAAAAAAGAATACATTGCCCTGTCAACTGTTCCGCCAACTGCACCGCCTGCGCCTTGCATGAGATTAGACCTTCCTTATGCAGTAGCTCTTAGAGATCTATTCAAGGATTATAAAATGAGAGCTCAAATGAACACAAAGTATATTGAGTCATGTGAAAGGGAGGCAACTGTAACTCATGTTTTAAATATTCTAATTTCAAGGCTTACAAGTGCAGATATTCAATCTACAATAACTCCTGATGAAGGAAGAAATGTTCCATGGCACTATAACAGTATTCATGCAATAAATACTGCAAAGCAGGCTTTAGTTGGCATGGATGGTCTTCTTGATATGGTTGAGCTAAAAAAAGAGGGGTATCTTCCTGAAAAGGTAAGGGAATTGAAAGAAAGAGCAGTACTTTTTATGGAGGAGATACTTGAAGTCGGAGGATATTTTAAAGCTGTTGAGATGGGATTTTTTGTTGATTCAGGAATGTATCCAGAAAGAAATGGGGATGGAATTGTAAGAGATATAAACGGTGGAGTTGGAGCAGATACTATAGTTGAAAGGGATAAGGATTACATGGCTCCAGTTTGTGAGCATTTTGGATATAATAATTTGCCTCACGATATAAAAAAACCTTGTGATTTAATTCACGGCTGTACCCTATGTGATAGAGACAAGATTATTTATATTGATGAGCTTGATGAAAGTGACAATGTAAATAATAGATTAGAGGAAACAGAGAAATTCAGAAAAACCAGTGAAGTTAAGCCTGAAGTTGAATGGGCTGGAGATGGAATTGTAAGCGTGACAATTTTTCTGCCAATAGATGAAAGGACTGCTGAATTTACTGCTATTGAAATAGGCAAAAAGATGGGGCTTGAAGATGTTGCTGTAATTCATAAACAAGTTATGCACCCATCTGAAGGAACATTAGTTGAGATAAAGGGCAAGGTTCCATTTACTGTAGATACATCGAAACTGATAATTCCTAAGAAAGTTGAGCCTCTTTCAGATGAAGAGATTAGAAAATCCATAGATGAAAATCCAATGAGAATTGTTGCAGCAACTGTAGGGGAAGATGAACATTCTGTAGGTTTAAGGGAGATACTTGATATAAAACATGGAGGCATTGAAAGGTATGGAATAAAGTGCCATTGCTTAGGGACATCAGTTCCAGTTGAAAAGCTTGTAGATGCGGCAATAGAGCTTAATGCAGATGCAATCCTTGCAAGCACAATAATAACCCACAATGATATACACATTAAAAACATGAAAAAGCTTAATGATCTTTGCATTGAAAAAGGTATAAGGGATAAGGTTACATTGATTTGCGGGGGAACTCAGGTTACAGATGAAATTGCAAAAGCACAAGGCCTTGATGCAGGCTTTGGCAGAGGAAGCCGCGGAAGCGATGTAGCATCTTTTCTTGTTAAAAAAAGGAATGATAAAGGCAGGAGATAAGCATGAAAGTTGATGCGCTTGTAGCTGAAATAGGCAGCACCACAACCTATATAAATGCTTTTAAAATAAAAGAAAATCCTATGTTTATTGGGCAGGGGGAAGCACCAACAACTGTTAATGAAGGCGATGTAGTAATTGGATTAAATAATGCTATTGATTCACTAAAAAATAGGCTTAATGTGCCATCAATTGAATGGGATGAATTTTTTGCAACTTCAAGTGCTGCTGGTGGACTTAAAATGACTGTTCATGGGCTTGTTTATGATATGACCGTAAGAGCGGCAAAGGAAGCAGCTCTTGGAGCTGGGGCTATAGTTAAGATGATTACAGCGGGAAAATTATCGGATGGTGATTTAAACAAAATAAAAGAAGTTAAGCCTAATATAATATTCATTGCAGGCGGGGTTGATTATGGGGACAAGGATACAGCAATTTTTAATTCAAAAGCAATTTCATCCCTGCATTTAAATGTTCCTGTAATATTTGCAGGGAATATTCAATGTGCAGATGAAGTAAAGCATATTTTTGAAGAAGAGGGAATTAAAATTTATGTTACGGAAAATGTATATCCAAGAATAGATGAGCTAAATGTGGAGCCTGCAAGAAAAATAATTCAAAAGGTATTTGAAGAAAATATTACTAAGGCACCCGGCATGTCAAGTGTAAGAAGCATTGTAAATCAAAATATCATCCCCACGCCTGGAGCTGTTATGGAAAGTGCAATGATTTTATATGGCGAAATAGGTGATGTTATTGTAATAGATGTGGGAGGGGCAACTACAGATGTTCATTCTGTAACAGAGGGCAGTGAAGAAATTCAAAGGATAAGCATAAGCCCTGAGCCTACAGCTAAAAGAACTGTTGAGGGGGATTTGGGCGTATATGTAAATCTTGAAAATATAGTAGAAAAGATAGGTATGGGAAAAGTTCTTAAAGATTTTACTGATGCTGAAGAATTAATAGAAAATAAGAAAGCAATTCCAAAAACAAAAAGAGAAATGGAATTCGTAGAATATTTAGCAGAGGAGGCAGTAAAAACTGCTGTTAGACGGCATGCCGGAACCCTCAAATATATATATGGGCCGACAGGTAAAAAAACTGTAGCTGAAGGGAAGGATTTAACCAATATTAAATGGATTGTTGGTACAGGCGGTGCCCTTACAAGGCTTAATAAAAGGATAGAAATATTGTCGAAAATTCCAAAGGATAATGCAGGTGGTAAATGTTTATACCCAAAAGAAAATGTTAAAGTGCTTATAGACGAGGATTATATAATGGCATCTGTTGGCGCTTTATCTAAAAAGCATATGGAAGAATCAAAAATAATATTAATGCATAGTTTAGGCTTAATATAAGATGATTTTAATCATATTGGGGGTGTTTGTGTGTTCCCCTGCATAGAAATAAATCTTTTAAAGCTGAAGCATAACACAAAGGTAATATGTGATATGTGCAAAAAAGCTGACATAAATGTGTGGGGAGTTACAAAATGTATTTGTGCTATGCCTGAAGCAGCACAAGCTATGATAGATGGAGGGGCTATATGTATTGCTGATTCCAGAGTAGAAAATCTTAAAAAGCTGAAAAATATTAACTGCAAAAAGGCACTTTTAAGAATTCCTATGGATTGTGAAGCTGATGATGTCATAAGATATTCAGATTTAAGTTTGAACTCGGAGCTTTCAACATTAAAGTCTTTGGGCGAAGCTGCAAAAAAGGCAGGAAAAAAACATGATGTAGTGATAATGATTGACCTTGGAGATTTAAGAGAAGGCATACTGCCTAAAGATGCTGATGGGTTTGTTAAGGAAGCTTTAAAAATCGAGGGAATAAAAATTGCTGGATTTGGAGTTAATTTAACTTGTTATGGAGGAGTAATACCAGATGAAAATAATTTAAAAGAATTGGTAGATATATCTTTAAAGTTAAATGAAAAATATGACTTAGGTATTAAAATCATATCTGGCGGAAATTCAAGCTCTCTTTACTTACTAGCTGATGGGAAAATGCCCCATGAAATTAATAATTTAAGGCTTGGAGAATCAATACTCCTTGGCAGGGAAACTTCTTTTCAAACCAGAATTTACAATACTTATGATGATGTATTTATTTTAAAGGCAAAGATTGTAGAATTAAAAGAAAAGCCTTCTATTCCCATTGGAAACATAGGCAAGGATGCCTTTGGGAATACCCCTTCCTTTAAGGATAAAGGGATAAGAAAAAGAGCTATAATTGCTGCAGGAAGGCAGGATATAGAACCATTTAATATACATTCAACAGATGATGAAAATATAAGGATTATAGGAGCAAGCAGTGATCATACCATAGTTGATGTTACAGATTCAAAAAAGAATTACAAAGTAGGAGATATACTAAGTTTTAAGATGGATTATGGATGCTTATTAAAAGCATTTACTTCTGACTATGTAAAAAAAATAATAATAGACAAATAACAATGGTGGGGGACATAGCCCTCCACCATTGTTTTGGGGCTGTTGCACTAAGCTTCTCTGCCATTTCCCACCTAAGAGCTTCTACTTGCTCACTCTATGTTCATTCCATATATTTTTCTTATCTCCGCTGTAATTTATTCATTAATGATTTTAAATTGCAAATTGAAAATTGTATATAAATTTCTTAGTGCAACAACCCCTTATTTTCAGTACTAAATTCATTTTTGCATATAAGAAATTTTTATTTTTCCTTTATACATTTTTCCATGGGTATTTTGGTTATAATACTGCCATTATAATAAAAGGCAATATAGATATCTTTTTGTGAATTTTTAATAATATAATCAATGTTTTCTTTTGAAAGGGATTTTCCAGTATTTACAACAGTTATACTATATATTGATTTTTTATCTGAAGAATTTTCTAAACTGAAGTCAGAAACAATTCCTGAGTTTTCACATCCAAGTATATCCTTTGTATTACCTGTATAAATCAAACTGATTCCAGCGCTGCTTGATATATCATCTAAATCAATATTAGACGGCAGCTTAAAATAGATTTTAAATTTTATTCCTGGTATAAATGAATCGTTATTTTTTATTGATGTTTCAGTGATTTCTGTGCTTATTATTGAAAAACCATCATCTTTTTCAGATTCTGAATTAATATAAGAATTTATAGCATTATTATCAATTTTTTTTGCAAATAAATTACTGCACCCAGTGATAATAGTACATGATATTATAAGTGAAAATAGACATAAAAGTTGTCTTTTTTTCATATAAATCTCTCCTATACTTAATAATATGATTATACCATATTGCTTATTAAATGTATATTTGTTAAATTTTAAGAAATAATTAATTATATTTAAAAGAATTTCAGCATATCAGGTGGATTCAAATATTAAATAAGAGGTCTATTTTACCACTTTGGAAAAGGTTTACTGTTCTATATCAAGTATTTTTGATACTTGATACATTGCATCGTTACGATTGTCTACATTTGCAACAATACAAATTGCATTTTTGTTTGAATATCCCTCACCAACTATAATTACAACATTTTTTAAGAAAGGCTTAGAATAAATTGTTCCGAAAACATTAGCTTCTTCTAAAGTATTATTGCTATCTCTTTTCTCAAAAATAATTAGTGAACCGAGATCTTTTTGAGTTATTTCACAATCACACATATTGTCTCCATTTGATGTTTGCTCATAATCAGATACAACTATTCTTCCTGAGAATACATCTGGACCAAAAATATTGATGTGATATTGGCCTGTAAATGTTAGTTGTCTGTCGATGGCGTATTCATTATCGGATACACTGATTTCAAGGGCATTGAATGTTTTTGTTATATTGAATGGGCAGTTTAAAACAAATAAAGTAATAACCGTAAGTATCACTATTGCGCTTATAGCTTTTTTCATAATGAAACATCACCACTCTTTTTTTAGCGTTTGGTCATATCCTAGACTGCTTCCAAAGGTTTTTCTATATTTTACCATAGCGGAGCAGAGTCTTCAACTGTGCAAATGTAAACATAGGGCGGAGACAAATTTTTCAGAATGGTGAATTTGAAGTTTTTATTATATATGCAGTTGACAATATGGGTGATAGATATATATAATAAATTTATTATTGCAAATGATTTGCATTAGAGGGGAGATAGCTATGAAAAAAAAGTCATTTTTAAAATTTATTTTAATTTCCACTTTATGCTCAATGGTTTTAGCTGCATCAAGCTGTAAAAATAGCAAAAGTGAAAATGAAAATACAGGGGATAAAGATAAATTAAAGGTTGCAGTATCTATTGTTCCTGAAGAGACATTTGTTAAAGCTGTAGGTGGGGATCTTGTAGATGTAGTTACTTTAATTCCACCAGGAAAGAGCCCTGAAAATTATGCACCTACACCAGAGCAAATGGAAAAGCTAAGCAATGCACAGCTATATTTTGCTATAGGTGTTCCTACAGAGGAAGCAAATATACTTCCAACTATAAAGGATATGAACAATGGTATGAAACTTGTAAAGCTTCAAGATGCTGTAGCAAAAGTTTATCCTGATAGGAAATTTGAATCAGGAGGAAGGGATCCTCATATATGGCTTTCACCCAAAAGAGCTGTTGTAATGGTTGAAACCATAAAAAATGAATTAACATCATTGGATGAAAAAAATAAGGATATATATGAAAAGAATGCAAATGAATATATAAAACAATTAACACAAGTTGATAATAACATAAAAGAATCATTAGCTGGTTTGGAAAATAAAACTATAATAGTATACCATCCTGCTTTTGGATATTTTGCAGATGACTATGGACTTAAAATGATTGCTTTAGAGGAAGAGGGAAAGGAAGCCACAATGCAAAACCTTCAAAAGACCATTGATGAAGCAAAAAAACAAAATATTAAGGTGATATTTTATCAAGCTGAAGTTGACAGTAGGCAGTCGGAAACATTTGCAGAAGAAATAGGAGGAAAGGCAGTACAATTAGATCCATTAGCAGCTAATTATATAGAAAACCTTCAAAAAACTGCAGATACATTTAAAAATACATTAAAGTAGGGGATAAAATGGAAAGTGCTGTAAGCATAAAAAATTTAACTGTAAATTATGAAAATGTTGAAGCAATTAAAGACATAAACCTTGAGATTGAAAATAAGGATTATCTTGCTATTTTAGGCCCTAATGGCGGGGGCAAAAGTACATTATTGAAAGTAATCCTTGGCCTTATAAAGCCATCAAAAGGGGAAATAAAAATTTTTGGAAAGTCTCCTGAAGCTTCAGGTTCCTTAATTGGTTATGTTCCTCAGTTTTCAAAGTTTGATAGGAATTTTCCCATAAACGTTATGGATGTTATTTTAATGGGACAATTAAAAAACAAATTTAGTTTATTTCACAAATTTGATAAATGTGATTTAGAAAAATGTAATAAAATAATGGATGAACTTCAAATATCAGATTTAAAGAAGAGGCAGATTGGCCAGCTTTCAGGCGGCCAAAAGCAAAAAGTTTTAATTGCAAGGGCACTTATAGGTAATCCTAAGATACTTCTTTTGGATGAACCTACAGCAAGTCTTGATTCAAGTGCAACTAATATGATTTATTCACTTTTAAAGAAATTAAATGATACTATGACTATAGTAATTGTTACTCATGATATAGGGGTTATATCCTCTTATGTTAAGAATATTGCATGCTTAAATAAGAAACTTTATTATCATGGGGAATCAAAGCTTACAGAAGACACAATAGAACATGTCTATGGATGCCAGGTGGATTTAGTTGCCCATGGCATACCCCATCGTGTTTTAAAGTCTCATAAGTAGGGAGGAGTAAAATGTTTAAAGCTTTATTTCAGTATAGTTTTTTGCAGCATGCAGTAATAAGTGCGGTGCTTGCAAGTATAGTTTGTGGAATTATAGGAACAATAGTGGTTGAAAAAAAACTTGTTATGATGAGTGGGGGTATTGCTCATGCTGCTTTTGGAGGCATAGGCATGGGGTACTTTTTGGGCTTTGAACCTATTATTGGAGCCTTGATTTTTTCTGTTTTATCAGCAGTTGGAGTAGTAAAGATAAAAAAAAGTACTAATACTGATGCGGATACAATAACAGGTATGTTTTGGTCCTTTGGAATGGCTCTTGGAATACTTTTTATTTCATTTACTCCAGGGTATCCTCCTGATATGTCTTCTTACCTTTTTGGAGATATTCTAACAGTATCAAAATCCGATTTGTATGTCATGATTATTCTTGATATATTAATAGTTTTTACTGTATTGGCATTGTTTGATTATATAAAGGCCTATATGTTTGATGAGGAGTTTACTCAAGTGCAGCATATAAATACAGTTTTTCTTGAATATCTTGTTTATATATTAATAGCATTATCTGTAGTTGTACTTATAAGAGTAGTTGGAATTATACTTATAATTGCACTTCTTACAGTACCGCCTGCAATATCAAAACTTTTTACTTATGATTTGAAAAAAATAATGCTTATGTCAATAGTCCTTGGAATTATTTTCTGTTTCTCAGGGCTGTATATTTCATATACACTTCATATAGCATCAGGTGCAACTATAATAATAGTTGCTGTTATTGGTTATACTGTTGCATATTTAATTAAAAAAATAGGTAATAAATGTATTGCAGCTTAAAATCTTTTATCCAGAAGTTTGGTGCCCATAATTGGAACTGCTGCAAAATAGTTTTTCCTGGAATACTTTAAAACCAATAAGGTTAGTAATAAAAATGTTTATTATAATATGCCCGTTCCGATAAGAAAAATATATTCCATTCACTTTACCGTTCACAAAGAAGCTCTAAGGTAGAAAATGCCAGACAAGCTGTAGGGAACGGTCTTGACCGTTCCGCCTCCACGATTCCGTGCGCCCCCCGGAGGAATGGTCAAGACCGTCCCTACAAGCATGGCTGCATTTTTTAAGCAAACTCTACCTGAGTTTTAGAATCATTTGATGTTAAAAGAAAATTTTTACATATCCCGTTAAATTCTGCTGGATGTTCCTCTTGAGGAAGATAACCAGAATTATCTATTATATTGTAAGTAATTTTAGGATTTAAGTCTATGAAACTTTTTAAATTATTAATAGTATTTATTTTGGCATTTTCACCCCAAATTATTAGTGTTGGTGAATTAATATAAGGAAGGATTCCAATAATGCTATAGTTTAAGTAGCCGCCTAAAAAGGATGCAGGGGCATATTTAGATAAACTTTTATTTTGCTTCGAAGCTTTGGAATACTGATTTATTACATAGGCTGAAGCATTTTCTTTATTGTAATAAGTTTTTCTTTTTAGGAAGTATTTAATACTTGGCTTTGAAACCATTACATTATATGCAAAAGTTCCTATGATTGGAGTTCTAAGAGAAAAACTTAAAAGCTTTTGATTTAAGGCTGGGGGGGATGAAAGCTCAAAAATTCCTGTAGGGCATACTGCAACAATTTTCTTAAACATACTGGGATTTTCATATTCAAGTTGGAAAATGTAGGAAGATGATTGACCTGATGAAATAACATAAGCAGGTTCTCCCACCACATCCTTTGCAAAAGTTCTTAATACATCTATATACATATAAGGTTTATATATGATTGCTTTCTTATCTGATTTTCCAAACCCAGGTAAATCAATTGCATAAACTGTAAAATGTTTTGCCAGCTCTTCAAAGTTTTTCCGCCACATAAAGGAAGACATACCAGATGCCAATCCATGAACAAAAATGAGGGGCTCTCCATCACCATTTTTAACATAAAATGTTTGCCCATATTTTGTATTAAAATATTTTTTATCTCCATCCAAGACACTTTCTAACTTTGGGGTGTTTTTATATATTAGCTTATTTGCTGCATACATTCCTGTAAGTACTGATGCTGCCCCTAAAGCTGCTTTCGTCCTTCTTTTCATCAAATCACCTCTATGTTATTATTCCCATCAGTTAATCAATTATTTATAAGAATTGTAATTCGTAATTTAAAATCATTAATAAACAAATTACAGCGGAGATAAGAAAAATATATGGAATATATTTTTCTTATCGTAGCGGTGGATTAAATCTAAATTACGAATTGCCATTATAAGAATTATGATATAATAAAAATGGTGATTGTATATGGATTTATTTGATTTGGTTAATGA
>ENA-UOOR01003231-UOOR01003231.1-fermentation-metagenome-genome-assembly--contig:-NODE-3231-length-14774-cov-5.816903_pt1 | contig 14774 bp, 9 predicted proteins | sample MGYA00245780_ERZ724029 | MGnify/ENA primary metagenome ERZ724029 (study PRJEB28704, sample SAMN03018315) | fermentation metagenome | biome: anthropogenic terrestrial biome; feature: soil; material... | reverse complement strand
TAAGACGCATAGGGAATAGGGAACGTAAAGCCGGGGGTCCGATGAGGGCGTCCGGTTTTTTTGTGGTTTATTCCGTCATCCAGAGACGGTGCGGGCACCATCCGATGGTTGCAGGCCGCCGCGGGTTAATTCCCAGGTCTCGGATGTGCGGCTCGTATTGCCGTGCGCCCGGCCCGTATACTCGGTGTTAATCTCTTGCATTGTAATACGCGCTTGCGTATGATTTGAGTCACCGCAGTATTTCTGCATTGAGACCCCTACCGCTTTATCATATGCTTCGTGGCGGGAAAGGCTACGTTGACCCGGTTGGCAAAGCTTTTCGTGGACTAACGCATCCGGTTTTTATTTCACCAAATTATTGAGACCGACAGTTCCTGACGGTTTCGAATGATATAAGCATAGTAGTAGCTCCCCGACAAGACACATTAGCAATAGCAGGAAATTACGTAGTATTTTGGCAAACTGTGTACTTTCTAATTGCCAAATTCGACACGGGACACTAAAATAGGAACCGCAATAATGGAACGTAAAGGCCGGATGTCTTGTTTGGGGTATCCGAATTTTTGCGGTCTTTGTGCGGGCAGGTAGTATTGCAACAACTAGTCTAGTTCGCCTGAAACGGTGAAGGATAAAGCTGGAATTGGGAGAATTTTTAAGTAAAGGTTTAATTTTGGTTTACCTTGAAATATCAGGATAGAGACAAATAATCGCCCAATTTGCTTTGGCTTTTCTGAGTCCGTCAGTATATGACGGTTTTCAGGTATAGAACTAAATAAGGGCTAACGGTATTACGGGTAATTGCAGCAGAGTTGAATGTTGAAATGGCATGATTGGAGGTATGGGAGTGGTATATAACTCATATGATCAGTTTTTCCAGACAGCTACCAAGCTACAGCCCTATGATTACCAGCGTCGCCTTGCTACTGCCGTTGATCTCCCAAGACTGATAAACGTACCAACTGGTGCAGGCAAAACAGCATCCGTTGTGTTAGGTTGGCTGTGGCGCAGAATGGGCGGCATGGGATCTGAAGTGCAGCAGAAGACACCACGTCGGCTAATTTACTGCTTACCTATGCGTACACTGGTTGAACAGACACATGGCAACGTGCAGTATTATTTGCAGAACCTTAGTCTCCAGTCAGCCAATCCTGATCAGCCTGGCTATATAGGCTTATGCACCATTATGGGAGGCAGCAATAGCGACGACTGGGTAATGTACCCGGAAAGCGATGCTATAATCATTGGAACGCAAGATATGCTTTTGTCACGGGCACTTAATCGAGGTTATGGGACAAGCCGTTTTCAGTGGCCTTTCCTTTTCGGACTTATTAATAACGACTGTCTCTGGGTTATGGATGAGATTCAGCTCATGGGTTCCGGGTTAGCGACTAGTGCACAGTTGGAGGCTTTCAGGAAAAGCTTTGGAGTACGCGGCTCCGCACAGACTATATGGATGTCTGCCACAGCAGAGCCAGAATGGCTAAAAACAGTCGATCATTCCATCCCCTATCCAGAGGACGTATTGACGTTATCCGATTCGGATCACTCCGGATCATTGTCGCAGAGATTGTCTGCCAAAAAAATACTGCAGCGATGCCCCGTTTCTCTTGAAGGAAGCAAAGAAAAAGCTCTTCCGAAAAATGCCACTAAACTGACTCATGAAATAATCAGCCACCATGTACCAGGCACATTGACCTTGGTTATCATTAACTCTGTAAAAAAGGCTAAGATTGTCTTTGAAGCGCTTCAGGCGATTAAGGAGAAAGGTCAAATAAAAGCAGAAATCATGCTGGTCCATTCGCGATTTCGAGCTTACGAACGCAAATGCCTAAATGAGCAGCTGACTCAGAATATAGACTCTGACGGGCCTGGCCTTATCGCAGTAACGACTCAGGTTGTGGAGGCTGGCGTTGATATATCGGCACGTACACTGTACACGGAGTTGGCTCCATGGGCGAGTGTTGTGCAACGCCTGGGAAGGCTAAACCGATTTGGAAAATACCCTTGTGCAGAGGGTTGGTGGATTGATGTTTCAGATAAAGACGAATTGCCATACACGAGAGAAGAACTGGCGACTGCTCGTGACATTCTAGTGGATTTGGAAGGCCGATCAGTTGCCCCGAACAATCTTCCTTCTGTAAATCTACCTTACGACCCCAGAAATGTGATCAGGAAACGTGACCTCCTGGAATTGTTTGACACAGCGTCGGATCTTTCGGGCAATGACATAGATGTATCACGATTTATTCGTGATGGAGAAGAAATTGATGTACATATCTTTTGGAGGGACTGGGATTCAGAATTGCCGACTCAGGCTCTCGGGGTTCCATTGAGAGAAGAACTGTGCCCGGTATCTGTTTGGGATGCTAAAGAATTCATCGAGAAAAATGATTGTCGCCTGTATTGCTGGGACTATCTGGATAAACGCTGGCTAGCGGTTCGTTCATATGAAATATATCCCGGGCAGGTCCTTTTGGCAAAAGCCATTGCGGGTGGGTATGATTCAAAGGTGGGATGGAATGCCGATAGCCTGGAAGCGGTAAAGATCATCGAGACAGCCGAGAATCAAAAACCAGAACAAGGGATTGGGGACGATTTTAGTGCTCTCGACAGCGGAGTATGGCTTACCATTGCTGAACATTCCGATCATGTTGCGGCATTGCTCGAAATTCTGCTGAAAGAACTCGAACCTTTTCTGCAGCCAGGCGAAGCGAAAAGTCTCAGGCTGGCGGCACGTTATCATGACGCCGGAAAAAGTCACGAAATCTTTCAGGACACAATGCTGCGTGGCTTAAGTCATGAAGAAAGGGCAGAAAGACAAAAACAGTACTGGGCAAAACGTAAAGGAGGTTCACGCCATCACAATAGGCCATACTTTCGTCATGAACTAGCAAGCGCTTTGGCCGTAATCGCAAAAGGACTGGACGATTTGACCGCATATCTCTGTGCAGCGCATCATGGGAAAGTACGACTTTCATTACGTTCATTACCGAAAGAAAAAGCACCTGATAAACCCGGAATGCGTTACGCCTTTGGGGTTTGGGAAGGAGATACAATTCCCAATCAAGCCCTCCAAGTTGATCTTGGCGATGGAACCACCCTGCAGTCAATTCCGATGCAGCTTGACATTATGGAGTTGGGGCTAACTCAGAGTAATCAGAAATCGTGGACTGAACGGATGCTAGCGCTTCGCAATCTGTCTGAGATGGGACCGTTTCGCATGGCATATCTTGAGGCGCTTATAGCAGCATGTGATCGGCGCGCCAGCGCTGCTGAAGAGGAGGGGGCGATCTGATGCTCAAAGAAACGCTGGAGCTCAAAGGATGTCAAACTGAACCTTTTTCAAGCTATTTGAAGTCTTTAGGGGTGTTACGCCTTGTGGCAGAACAAAAAGATCCTGGAGTCCGCGGCTTTTGGACAGACGATACGTTTTGTCTGCAGACATCTCTCAAAGAAGATGAACTGCTGACTTTCTTTATGGATGAGTACAGGCCAACACCCATTTTGGATCCATGGAACGCTGGATCTGGATTCTGGGATAAGACGACTGCGAACGATACATTAGTAAAGGTGGCAGAAAGCAATATTCCGCGCTTGGCTCCATATCGCGATGCAATAGAAGGTGTCTGGAAAGTATTAAAGATTCTCGGCCTGACAAAAAAGCCGTCAAAAGTGGAGAAGCCTGACATTTTGCGGCTTTGTAGAAACCATCTTTCCGACAGTGCAGTCGAATGGCTCGATACTGCATATGCTCTTTCTTCGGATAAGCCAAGATATGCGCCGATCCTGGGGACAGGAGGTAATGACGGCAAATTGGATTTCGCCAATAACTTCATGCAGCATGTCCTGCGGGTTATTCCGGAATGCATAAACGATACTGGCAAAGTAAAAAGCGCAAATGAGCAGCTACAGTCAATCCAACAGCTGAAGGCAGCCATTTATGGAGGTGAAGCTGTTCTTACTGATTCAGCAATAGGACAGTTTTTCCCTGGGGGCGTAGGTGGTCCAAATGGTTTGCAGGGTTTCGAGGCACCTTCTCTTGTCAACTCATGGGACTTTATTTTCATGATAGAAGGAGCGTTATTCTTCTGCGGTTCGGTTTCCCGCCGTCTTAAGGCAAGCAGACAAAGCACAGCCGCTTTCCCATTTACAGTCGCAGCATCGGCGGCAGGTTGGGGTACTTTGGTAGAATCAGGAGAGGGCGCAAGAGCAGAAATTTGGCTGCCGATCTGGAAAAACCCTGCAGCTAAAGATGAGTTATCTCGGCTTTTCGCTGAAGCGCGGGCTGAAATTGGGCGCAGGCAAGTTCAAGATGGGACAGATTTCGTGCGGGCAACGGCAAATTTAGGTATTGATCGCGGGATCACCCACTTTTACCGTTATGGATTTCTAAGGCGTAGCGGTAAAGCGCATTTGACAGTTCCATTGGGAAGAGTCAAAGTTGGCGAGAACAAAGAAGTCGACTTATTACAGAATATCGATACATGGCTTACCCGCTTTCGGCGAGCAGCTGCAAATGATGAAAGTACGGGGAGCATTAAACAAGCTTTCAGGCGTATTGAGCAAGCCATATTTGCATTTTGTATCCAGGGAGGCGCACGTAATCTTCAAAATGTTCTTCGCGCACTGGGCGCTGCCGAACAAATCCTTGCCAAATCCAAAAAAGCGCAGGAGATGGTGCCGCCGCTCCAAGGCCTGAGCTGGAACTGGGTGAAGGCATGTGATGACGGTTCTCCGGAATACCGAATTGCAGCTGCGTTAGGATCAATTACGCACGCAGAATTAGGGGCTATCAGGTGCGACTTGGAGCCTGTGACCTTAGGGAAAAAAAGGTGGGCCTGGAGAACAGAAAACAGAAATGTGCCACATGAAGCAGATTTATGCCGTATCATGGAAGCAATATTGAAGCGCAGAGTAATTGCGGGAGATAAGCTCAATATTGAATCGCAAGATGGTAATCGAATGCCTAAAAGTAAGCTCCCTATTGACGGCGTGGCTCGAGCTAATTCCTCCGATATTATTGCTTTTCTAGCTGGCAGAGTGGATGACGCGCGCATTTTGGAATTACTATGGGGGCTGTGCACCGTAGATTGGAATAAGTGTCGCGGCAAATCACCATTTCCTTACAGTAGAGAAGACGAGATTGGGCTTTCACGCTTGTATGCGATATGCAAATTAGCTTTCTGGCCGGGCGAGATTCGATTCTCCTCTGATTCGGGACCGATTGTTGTTAATACGGAAAAAGCAATCCTTAATCGATTAAGGCTCAAAGATATTGACACGGCAGTCCGCATTGCCGTAAGGAGATTAAGATCATCTGGTCTGCGAGTTATCGGCAGCTGCCATAAAGGTAGCTTTCCCCAATTCATCGCAGGAACGGAAGAACGGCGCAGGATGGGGGCTGCCTTGCTTATTCCCTTTATAGATTCGAGAGTCTTGACTGAAATGGTTATTCATAAAGCAAAACCGAAAGAAATGGGAGGAATTGCAGGATGAATTATTATGAGGCTTTGTCAGGTTCATCAAGGTTACTCATTGAGGTGCCGCTCACTCCTATTCAGGGACAGCGCTTTCAACCAACTGGGTTTCCGGACTTGGGGGCTGCCAATTATACTTTACCGGATGGCACAGAAAAACTGTTAGTGGAATCACCTCAATCCATGGCTAATCGACTGGAGATCACTTTATGGGATGAGGTTGCCAATAACCTTGTCGAGCCATGGCGGGGACTGCCGTTTATCCAGGTGCTCCATAAGGACACCAAGCAAATCATTACTAACTCCATTCTTGAAGCACATCGCCTTAACTCACCTTATATTTTGGAAGGTGGGGACACCGACTTTACAAAGCGGTTGAAAGATGAATTACAGGAGGCATTTGTGTCTGGTCCAGATGGACCTATCGGAGCGATCAATTTGAATCAAGTGGCAAAAATAGTATTTAAGTACGATCCCAATTGCCTTATTCACGGCTTGTTTATTGCTAAGAAAGATATGGGAAGTGGGCGTGTGAGGGTCCCTCGCTTGCTTTCGGCTTTTATTGACGCTTCAGATGTGAGGCCCGTGGAAAGCGGAGGAGTAAAAAACGATCGCATTAATCCGTCGGGAGATACCAAGACCGGATATGGTAATGTACCGTTTCACCGCACAGAATATGTAGCGGATTCAATCACAGCCTTTTTCAATATTGATCTTGCTCAGTTGCGCGGTTATGGTCTGGGTTCTGACGCGGAAGAATTGCTTTTAACTTTATCATTGTGGAAAATAAGAAAATTCTTGGAAGCAGGGTTAAAGTTACGTACAGCATGTGATCTACGTCCGAAGTATGATGTTGATAACATTGCTGCCACATCGCCGGAAGGTTTTGATGTACCGATAATCGCGGATTTGGAGAAGAATGCCGTTGTACTTCTAAAAAATTGCATGTCACAATTCAGCAGCCCCTCTGTTACAAATGTTGTCTGGGATCCAGCGATTGCCAAAAAGTCTAAGAAAGCGAAAGAAGGCGGCGACGAGAGTACTGACGAGACGGTTGACAAAGAGGTGGGTGACTGATGGTTGTCGTTTCGGTGCGGTTCACAGCTGGTGGTTACCATGCTACACCTTGGGGACGGCATGTGAACGAAGGCGTACCGGAGTGGCCGCCATCACCATGGAGAGTTCTCAGGGCATTGATTGCAACCTGGCGGAGAACGATGCCTGATGTGCCGACTGCGCAAATTGAGCGATTAATTAAGAACCTGACCACCCCGCCTGATTTTAAACTTCCGAGGGGTACTGTGGCGCATACGCGTCATTATATGCCATGGTTCAAAAAAGGACCTAGTGACCGAACCATGGTCTTTGATACTTTTGTCGCAGTTGATCGTTCGGATCCGCTTTTGATTATTTGGCCTGAAGTGGAACTTGATAATGAATTAACAAGTCTGTTGTCGGAGCTTCTTAAAAATCTTCCTTATTTGGGCCGCAGTGAATCCTGGTGTAAGGCGGAACTTGTCTCTGGCGGTCAGGCTAACTGCTTTTATGCGGAATACGGAAGAAAGATCTCTGCGCTTGCTGCATATGAACCTGTTCGCGTTCTAGCTCCGGATGAAAATGCTGATTTGAACACTTTTTTAGTAGAGACTAACGATTTGCGGTTACAGCAGAAACGACTGGATCCCTCCGGCAGTCGCTGGATGTTGTATTACCGTTCCGCAAATGCTTTTGATATTGATTATTCAAGTCAACTGCGGATCCTGTACGATAAAAAGCCTGTGGTTGCTCGTTATGCTCTGGATGCCATTCCTTTGCCTTTGGTCATTGATGCACTGAAGGTGAGCGAAGTGGCGCGGCGTGCTGTAATGGCGCAATATGGCCGTATGAATGATGAAGAACGCTCTCCCACTTTAGCTGGAAAAGACGCAGACAGCCGACCGCTTATAGGGCATCAACATGCGTATTATCTTTCCACTGATGAGGATTGCGATGGCCGTATCGACCACCTGACTGTTTTTGCGTCGGCAGGCTTTGACCATCGCGAACAGCTAGCACTCGCCAATCTCAGTGAGCTGAACTTTGGTGATGGGAAGAAAGAGATTAAGCTCCTGTTGCTGGGATTTAGTGATAGTATTAAGCAGGATGAGCTTGGCCCCATGTTTGGTAGTTCCTGCGTGTGGCAATCGGTTACCCCTTATGTTATGGGCCGGCACCCCAAGGTTTACAGAACCGGGGAGCCCAAGATTGCGGAAAATGGCTATCAGATGGATAGTCCTGAAGACCAAATATTGCGGGAATGGCAGCAAAAAAGATCTTGCGATCCGAGTTTGCCGGAAATTAAAGAAATCACGCAAGTGTCGCATTTGATGGCCGGAGGGCACCGGTTTTCGTGGCTTGATTTTCGTTGCCGGCGGAAGTATGGGTCTGCGCCTGAACCCGTAGGGACTGGTCGGGGTTTTCGGTTAGTTTTTTCCGGACAGCTTCATGGGCTAGTTTCGCTTGGCTATGGGAGCCATTTCGGACTAGGGCTGTTTTTCCCAAGCGGGCTCTTTTGAAGCGATTTTGTATCCTAAGTGCCTTAGGATCGAGAGAATTCCATGGCGCTATAGCCGTGGCTCATTTGTTTAAAAGTCGATTTTGCCCCTCGACTTAGTATACTAAATCGAAGACTGAATAATAATGTCTTGAGACCAAAATGGGTGTGAAGAGAGGGGCATTTGTATGAAAGACCTAAAATGTTATGGATATTGCGTAAAGCAAAAAGAAACTTCAACAGTTATAGATTTTATGGTGAAACTCGAATTGTTATTACCACAATTGATGCAGACTTTGGATCAAAAAGTGGTTTTGCTGCATTTCAGGGTGAAATGCCAGCAAAAGAGTTTTTTCTGTCGTGAACTATCTTCGATTGAATCGATCTCTAGGAGGAGTGAGAGCGGTTGACATCAGAGTTTCATAATGAAGATTTAATGGATAATCCCTATTTAGTGCCTGCACGCATGTTGAATGAGTTTGCTTATTGTCCGCGATTGGCTTATCTTGAATGGGTACAGAAGGAATTCAGAGATAGCGTTGATACTCTGGAAGGGCGATTCCGGCATCAACGAGTTGATGAACCCGATAATCAATCGATTGAACCTGACGGAGATGAGCATCAAGAACAACTGAGTGTACGATCAGTCATGCTCTCGGCACCGTCAGCAGGGCTTATCGCTCGAATTGATCTTCTTGAAACTGATGGCAGCATGGCAACTCCGGTTGACTACAAAAAGGGTAAAGTACCTGATAACCCACAGAAAAGTTGGGAGCCTGAGCGTATACAATTATGTGCCCAAGGCTTAATACTAAGGGAAAATGGTTTTAGGACTGATGCCGGTGTTATATATTATGTGGCCTCTAAAACTTACAATTCTTTTTGACGACGAGTTGATTGCCGCCACGCTAAATATGCTATCAGAGTTTCGGCGAGTCGTGTCCTGTGGACTGGCTCCCCCGCCTTTAGCCGACAGTCCCAAATGTATACGATGCTCTCTGGTCGGGATTTGCTTACCTGATGAAGTGCATTTACTTTCGCAAGTTGATGATACTGAAGACACTGCTGAAGTGCGCCGTCTTGTTCCAGCCAGAGACGACAATTTGGCTGTCTATGTACAGGAACAGGGCGCAACGGTAGGCAAACATGGCGAAGTGCTGGTAATCAGGAAAAGTCAAGAGATAATTCAGCAGGTGAGAATGCTGGAAGTATCCCAACTTTCATTGTATGGAAATGTACAGATCACGGCTCAGGTTCTGCGAGAATTGCTTGACAGGGGAATTCCTGTCTGTCACTTTTCGTATGGTGGTTGGTTTTCGGGGATTACTCATGGAATGACTCATAAGAATGTGCAGCTTCGGCAAAAGCAATTCGGGGTAGCAGCAGATGCCGGTAAGAGTCTGCAACTCGCCAGGGATTTTGTTTTTGGCAAAATCAAGAATTGCCGCACTTTGCTTAGACGGAATCATGTTGATGCGCCTTCGCAAACGCTCCAAGCGTTGAATAAGTTGGCGCAAGATTCCAGAGAAGCTAAGGATGCGCAAACACTACTTGGAATCGAGGGCGCTGCTGCTCGGGCATATTTCGGTCAATTTGAAGGTATGCTTAAGGGGTCATATGGCCAGCATTTTGACTTTAATAACCGAAACAGGCACCCTCCTACCGATGAAGTTAATGCATTACTTTCAATGCTCTATAGCTTACTTGCTAAGGATTTCAGCGTTATGCTTCTGACGGTGGGTTTTGATCCTTATTTGGGCTTTTTCCATCGTCCAAGATACGGTCGGCCGGCCTTAGCATTAGACTTGATTGAAGAGTTTCGTCCTTTAATTGGTGATTCAGTAGTGTTAACCCTGATTAATGGCGGCGAAATACAGAAAGATGATTTTATTCGTCAAGGGATGGCGGTGGCATTAACACCAAGAGGGCGAAAGAAGCTAATTGCAGCGTATGAGAGAAGACTCGACAGTTTGGTTACTCACCCAGTGTTCGGATATTCAATAAGTTATCGGCGTGTCTTTGAAGTTCAGGCACGATTATTGGCAAGACAAATAATGGGGGAGATTCCGTTGTACCCCGTTTTCCTTACGAGGTGAAGTATGCGCAGACGCTATATTGTAAGTTATGATGTTGCAGATCAAAAGAGGCTGCGGCGCATATATAAGAAAATGTGCGGATTCGGGGATCCATTGCAGCTCTCAGTCTTTCATTGTGAGCTATCCGAAACAGAAAAGATTTTATTGCTGGAAGCACTTAGTGAAATCGTGAACAGTCGCGAAGATTGTGTAATGATAATTGATCTGGGAGTGCCAAAGGAAGAGAAAGATCGAATTGAATTTATTGGGAAACCACTTAGTCCCCCAGAAGACCGTTGTGCAGTTATTGTCTAAAAGTATTGTTGGTTCGAGCAGTGAGGTGATGAAGAAATGACGGGGATCTCTCGAAGCGTATCAAACATTTGTTTATGCGGATCAAGTGTAGGCAAAGTGATAACAGGTGGTCAATATATACCATATAAAGTAGAGCTCTCGATCTTGCCCCGCCAAATGCATACGGAATAAGGATTTCGAGCAGGTGCTATTACTACAGCTGAGAAGCTGTAGCTCATTTGAAGCTCTCCCATGTTTGGCCACAATCCGCAAATGATGAGGATATTACTACAGCTGAGAAGCTGTAGCTCATTTGAAGCCCCACCCCTCAAAATTTTTCCCGACAACGAATAAGTGATTACTACAGCTGAGAAGCTGTAGCTCATTTGAAGCCGATCGGTGGAAGTGGACCGGACAACCTTGCTGGTAGATTACTACAGCTGAGAAGCTGTAGCTCATTTGAAGCCTTTCGATGGCTGCCTGCTCCAGGGTGGCCTCCCAATTACTACAGCTGAGAAGCTGTAGCTCATTTGAAGCCTACCGGTAGTCCGTACCTCCGGCAGATGTTGCAGCATTACTACAGCTGAGAAGCTGTAGCTCATTTGAAGCCACCAATGGCGCAAAGAGATCGCCAAAACGGTAGGAATCATTACTACAGCTGAGAAGCTGTAGCTCATTTGAAGCTGCCAAACCTGATCCCGGTAATATGAAACTTCGATCTTATTACTACAGCTGAGAAGCTGTAGCTCATTTGAAGCCTACCGGTAGTCCGTACCTCCGGCAGATGTTGCAGCATTACTACAGCTGAGAAGCTGTAGCTCATTTGAAGCCTACCCCTTACGGGGCAGGCCATCCGTGGCCTTACGATGGATTACTACAGCTGAGAAGCTGTAGCTCATTTGAAGCAGATTCATTGAGCATGAACTATTCAGCTACGAAAGCAATTACTACAGCTGAGAAGCTGTAGCTCATTTGAAGCGTGGTACGTGCGGATGGTCATTCGGCTTATGTTGCCGATTACTACAGCTGAGAAGCTGTAGCTCATTTGAAGCCTACCCCTTACGGGGCAGGCCATCCGTGGCCTTACGATGGATTACTACAGCTGAGAAGCTGTAGCTCATTTGAAGCAACGAGCAGATGAAGTGGCCGGACAGGCGCAAGGTGCATTACTACAGCTGAGAAGCTGTAGCTCATTTGAAGCCGCTCCGGTGTAATTTCACGCGGTTTATTTTTGTGGTTATTACTACAGCTGAGAAGCTGTAGCTCATTTGAAGCATTTGATCGTGACCGTGACAGCCGAAGCGCTGGCGTTATTACTACAGCTGAGAAGCTGTAGCTCATTTGAAGCCTGTTTGTCGAGCGGGATTAGGTTCGTTGTCCCCGATTACTACAGCTGAGAAGCTGTAGCTCATTTGAAGCTTGGGATTGGGAATGACTTTATCAATCGGAATATAGGTAATTACTACAGCTGAGAAGCTGTAGCTCATTTGAAGCTAAAAATGCGCGCCGCAGCGGGTAAGCTGCTCGCGTATTACTACAGCTGAGAAGCTGTAGCTCATTTGAAGCGCGGAAATAGTCATAGCTTATTTTGATTCGCAAAGGTAGGATTACTACAGCTGAGAAGCTGTAGCTCATTTGAAGCACGTCCTGCGTTTGAATTGTCTGCCGCTCTGTTCCCGCATTACTACGGCTGAGAAGCTGTAGCTCATTTGAAGCGGCTGACGCGAGAGCGGCACAGCTGCCACCTCGTAGCTGATTACTACAGCTGAGAAGCTGTAGCTCATTTGAAGCTTACGGGTGGTACTCAAAAACGCTGAACCAAACGCATTACTACAGCTGAGAAGCTGTAGCTCATTTGAAGCTCTAAAAAGTCTCCGGTACCCATCAAATCATTAACGCCATTACTACAGCTGAGAAGCTACGCCTGATACGGATTACTACAGCTGAGAAGCTGTAGCTCATTTGAAGCAAGTCGCCTGCGGTTTGTTTTTATCGCCTTGATCGTATTACTACAGCTGAGAAGCTGTAGTAATACGAAATGTGATGGCAGCCAAACTATGTACTTTTTAATTGCCAAATTCGTTAATTTGTGATTGCCAAACACATCCATTTGAGGTGAGCCATTATGTTTGTCGGTAACTTCTTCATAACACCACATGCTGTGCGTCAGTTTCAGAACCGCATTGCGCCCTGGCTGACCTATGAGCAGGCGCTACATATTGGTATTGCAGAATTAAACGCAGCCTTGGAGGTTCAGGAACAGCGACCGACTGAAAATGGCAAGGCTTTCTATATCCGTGTCAATGGCGACTGGCAGTTTCGGGCAATCTTTGTCGCCGGAGAAGAGGGTACCAAACCCGCAGTCATCACCATACTGCGCAGCGGCAAAGGGAAGAAACGCAAAAAGCAGAGCTAAACCTTAATCCACCGACAGCCTTTGACGGTCCCGCCATGCATAATTAGAAGCGAGAGAACCAGCGAAGCAGACAATGCGAGGCGGGGCATAGGCGCCGTGAAGAGAACTTTTCATTTGGCGCCAGAATGGCCATCGGATTTAAGGGATGTCTGTTATTACTCATGATCATCGTGTCGTTTACTGGAGTAGCCATCCCGCTCACGCTGCCCATTGGTTTCATAATCTATAAGTCGCTAACGCCCAACCGCCGCTTTATTGGCATCGGAGCACTTCTAAGCTCAACCATTCTGTTTGCCACTATCGTAGTTGTGGGACTCGTGCTGCTTATCTTGTTGTTTAATCCTTTTGGTCAATGAATACTATCGGCCTAAGCCGCATTGCTATTCCTGCAATTATTGGGTATAATAAATGCGAGGTGATCGCATTTTATGGAACGTAAAATTGTAAGCAAGCTGTTGGCTTGGAAAGATAATGCCAGACGCATGCCTCTGTTGCTGCAGGGTGCACGGCAGGTGGGAAAGACTTATACTTTGCTGACGTTTGGCAAAAAATACTATAAGAATGTGGCCTACTTCAGCATGGAAGAATCCGGGGACATTCCCGCTGTTTTCGAACGTGATTTGAATCCTGAGCGCATCATCCGCGAGCTATCTGCATTGTCAGGCGTAAGTATTCTACCTCATGACACGCTGCTGATCTTCGACGAGATCCAAGCGAGTGAAAAAGCGCTGACTTCACTCAAATACTTCTCCGAACGCGCTCCGCAGTATCATGTCGCTGCGGCCGGAAGCTTGTTGGGCATAGCGCTGAAACGCGAGCAGTTCTCTTTCCCTGTAGGCAAAGTAGATCTGCTCCATCTTTATCCGATGGATTTCGAGGAATTCCTCTGGGCAGTTGACAAGAAAGATCTTAGTGTCTTGATCCGCGAATCCTACGATTGTTTCACGCCTTTTTCGCTTCATGAAACAGCGCTGGACTTGTATAAAACCTATCTTGTTGTCGGTGGGATGCCTCGTGTGGTACAGGAATACATCGATAAACGGGATTTCGATTTTATCGCAGCTGCCCAGCGGACACTGAATGATTCTTATGTCGCAGATATGGCGAAGTACGCTACGCCGCAGGAAACAGCGCGTATTATGGCAGCCTGGGGTTCCGTACCGGCGCAGCTCGCCAAAGAGAACCGCAAATTCCAATACCGCGTGATAAGATCCGGCGCGCGGTCTGGTGAATACCAAGTTGCTCTCGATTGGCTAAGTGCAGCTGGCATGATCTATAAGTGCGTGCGTGTGACAGAAGGGAAATATCCGCTTGCTGCCTATGCTGAAAATGAATCGTTCAAGGTATACATGGTCGATACAGGCTTGCTTTGCTCCAAGTTAGAAATCGGCGTCCACGTGGTGATGAATACGCCATTCAGCTTCGAAGGTTTCAAAGGTGCACTTACGGAAAATTACATTATGCAAGCCCTGGCGTCCAACGGCGTAACTTCATACTACTGGAGTTCGCCGGGTAAAGCGGAGGTGGACTTTGTTTTTCAAGACAAGCAAGGTAACGTGATCCCGCTGGAAGCAAAATCGGCTGAAAATGTCCGTTCCAAAAGTCTGCGCACCTTTCGGGAGATCTATCATCCGGAATATGTCTTCCGGGTATCGGCGCGAAACTTCGGTTTTGAAAACGGCATAAAAAGCGTACCGCTCTACGCCATGTTCTGCGTAAAGCCTTAAGCAACTCCTAATTTAGCGCAACTCTTAATTTCCCATGATTTACTTTTTTATTAAGCGCTCGTGTGATATGATAATTACGTAAGGGTTCTCAGGTTCTCAGCAAAAATATCTAAGAATAAAACGCCATGTATCTGCCTGCAACCGGCCTATAACTCGTCCATAACCGTGTTGCTCGGAGATACAGGGCCACCATAATCCCATAATCTTACCCGACCGCAAGGTGTTTCCGAGCGGGAAGGCGCGCATCCGGCA
>ENA-UOOR01003229-UOOR01003229.1-fermentation-metagenome-genome-assembly--contig:-NODE-3229-length-14784-cov-4.371512_pt1 | contig 14784 bp, 18 predicted proteins | sample MGYA00245780_ERZ724029 | MGnify/ENA primary metagenome ERZ724029 (study PRJEB28704, sample SAMN03018315) | fermentation metagenome | biome: anthropogenic terrestrial biome; feature: soil; material... | reverse complement strand
GTTAATTTAAGGTCAGAAGCAAGTACAAATTCAGATATATTAACTACGGTAGATAAACGAAGTAAAGTAGAAGTACTAAAGAAAACTTCCTCCAAATGGGTTAAAGTAAAGTATGAAGATAAAGAGGGATATATTTTTTCTAAGTATTTAAGAGACACTGAATTACCTAGTTTAGATTTTACAGATGAAGAGATAGAAATATTACAGAGGATAACAGAGGCAGAATGTACGGGGCAATCTATAGAATCTAAAGAAAACGTTGTAAGTGTAATTATTAATCGTATTTTAGATTTAAATTTCCCTGATACTATGAGTGAAATTGTATTTCAAGATGGTCAATTTTCACCTATTTCAGATGGTAGATACTATTCTGTAGATATAACAAAAGACACAATTAAAGCTGTTGATAATATTTTAAAAGATGGCGTTAAACATGAAGGAATATTTTTTTGCAATATGAAAGACGTTAAATTATTAAGTAAAAAGAATTGGTTTAAAAATTTAGAATTTCTATTTAAAGATGATAGTAAGCATAGTTTTTTTAAATAAAGGATGTGATTAATTGATTAAAATAATACCAGATAATTATGATGCTTTTGTATCATATGAACGTGAACAAGAAAGAATAGAACGAATACATAAGCGACACGAGATTGAAGAGGAAATTGAAAACGAAGAATTACCATTTTATGAAGAAAGTGAGGATATATAAATGTTAGAAATTTTAGGAATTATATTGATAATAGTTGTAGTAATTGTTGCAACATTGACGGTATATAGCTGTTGTGTAGTATCTAGTAGGAATAGTAGACAAGAAGAAAAATTAGAACGAGTACATAGGAAAAATGGATTGTCTAATTTAGAGAATCAAACACTGGAAAATTTATTACATGCTTTTGAAGAAGATGGAGTGAGTTTTATTATTAATGATAGTAAAGTAGTTGATTACGAAGTTGAGAAATAAATAGGAATATTAAACTAAAGGAGAAATGCTAAATGAAAATTGACATGTTCCAACACAATGATAATTGGCAAGATGTTAAGAATGCAACAATGAATACAATAGGTAAAAGTAAGGGTAAATATCCTTCATCTGAATGGAAATTAAAACTGATAAGAGCAGAACACTCACCTATTAGAAAAATAAAATTTTCATGGAGATGGGTGGATATCCCATATTGGGTTTCAGTTCATCTAGTTCGTCATAAAATTGGGATTGAACATTTTGTTAAAACTCAAAGAACAGATAGAACTGGAGTAGATAGAAACGAATTACCACAGGGAGCATTAATTTCTCACGAGTGTGAAGCTGATGCACAAGCTTTAATAAATATTAGTAGGAAAAGACTTTGTAATTGTGCGAGTTTAGAAACAAGAGAAGCTTGGCAGTTAGTTAAAGATGAAGTTGCAAAAGTAGAACCTGAATTAGCACAATGTATGAGAAGAGAGTGTGTTTATCGAGGATTTTGCCCTGAAATGTTTGGGTGTGGTTATGATAAAACTGATGCATTTAAAAAAGAATTAAAAGAATATAGAGGGGAGTGATTAATATTTTAGTTTTAGTAGGCGAATCTGCTTCAGGAAAATCAACAATAGAGAAAGAATTAACTGATACATACGGGTTTAAAAAAATAATTTCCTATACGACACGTCCACCAAGAGAAAATGAAATAGATGGTGTAGACTACCATTTTATATCTAAAGAAAAATTCTATGAACTACAGATGAATAATTTCTTCGCTGAAATCGGGTGCTACCGTAATTGGTATTATGGTACTGCATTAGAAGATTGCACAAATGATAAAGTGTGTGTTCTTACTCCACATGGATTAAGACAAATGAAAGCTATTGATGGATTGAATATTAAAAGTTTTTATATAAATATTTCAAGGAGAGATAGGCTAATTAAAATGTTACAACGAGGGGATGATATAGATGAATGTTGCCGTAGGAGTTTAAATGATCAAGGAATGTTTGATGGAATTCAAGATGAAGTTGACTATGTGATTGATAATGATGGATATAAGAAATCGGCTGAAGATATCGCCAATGAGATTATGATTAAATTGTTAGAGGAGGAATAAATGAGAGATTTTGTTTGTTATCTTGCAGGACAAATGACTGGTATATCGTATGATGAATCAAATATTTGGCGTACTACTGCAAAGGAATGGTTGGAAAGTAGAGAGTGTAATTTTCATGTCAAAGTAACAAACCCAAATGACTACTACAACTTTTTAACGAAGACTTATATAGACGATAAGGAGATAATACGTTTTGATTTACATAAAGTACGTATTAGTGATTTGATTTTAGTTAACCTAAACGGATTTTCAATAGGTACAGCTATGGAACTCCAACACGCTATAGATAATAATGTACCTATTTTGGGATATAAGGATGACAGAGAAGAATTACATCCATGGTTAGAATATACGTGTGATAGAGTGTTTGACAGTTTAGAAGAGTGTCTAAGATATGTAGAAGATTATTATTTGAATTAAGCATATGAAACAATTAAGACAAAAGGGGTGGGTTATTATAGAAAAAATGTTGAAACCAAAAGATGTAAAAGAAATATTGGGTTGTGGTATGCAAAGAGCGTATGCTATAATAAATCAAGATGATTTTCCTAAGATAACAATAGGGAAAAGATACTACATTCCCCAAAAAGCATTTGAGAAATGGGCTGAGAACTACTTAGGAAAGGAATATATACTGTAGTTTATTAAAAATAAAAGTGGTTTAAAAAGTGGTTTAAAATAAATAACATAACCACAAAACACCACAAACAATGATTCGTAGGACATATGACAAGGGTCTCCAAAACCTTTAGTGGGAGTTCGATTCTCTCATCCCCTGTGCAAAGATAAACGTTAGAAGCTAATAAAATCAAGGCTTGTAGCGTTTATTTTTTTGTTTAATTGTATAATAATTAATTGATTTTGCAGATATACACCTTAATACATTTAACAATAACTTAGCAAGTGGTTTAAAAAGTGGTTTGAATTTATGGTAAAGTGGTTTAAAATAGTGGTTTACTTTTTTAAAATATCGGTTACAATATAATTGAGGTGATTAAATGAGTGTAAGAGAATTAAAAATACCAAAATTACCACATGGTGAAGGAACTATTTCTATCTTTAATGATAATTTATTGATTTATAAAAAAACAATTGATAATTCATCTGGTAAAAAGAAAAGAGCTTCCGTATATGGTAAAACAGTGAAAGAATGTTTTTCCAACATGAAGATTGCAGAAAAGGAATTTGAATGGGATGCAAAAGCACCTAAAAAAACAACTCTATATGATGCTATGATTGAATGGGTTATAAATAAAAAATCAATGAAATTAAGTGCAAGCAGCTATGATAGATTGGTCAGTACTATAAATAATCAAATTAAACCTAATGAAATTGGAAACATTAGATATCAGCAAATTACTCATAATGAAATACAGTCATTTATTAAAGCATTAGTGGACAAGCCTTATTCATATTCTGTAATAAAAAAGACTTATGATGCTTTGAATGATTTCTATAGGTATATAACAATTGTGGACAAGTTTAATAATCCTATGACGCAAGTGGAAATGCCAACTAAATCAAATGTTAAAGTTAAAATAAAAAAGATAGAATTCTTTGAAGATGATGATATTAATAAATTTATTTATGAGGCTAAACAACAAAAGATAACTAATAATTCTCTTAAGTACCAATGGGGGTATGCAATTGCAAGCAATATTTATTTAGGATTAAGAGGTGGGGAATTGATTGCTTTAAAATGGGAAGACGTTGATTTTGAAAATGATACAATAACTGTAAACAAAAAGATAATTGAAATTGTAAATAGGGATTATGATGAGAGTAATCCAGAACTAATGAAGAAAAAAGGAGTTAAGAAAACAACATATCTTTTAGATGACTCTACAAAAACTAATCAAAATAGATTTGTCCCAATGAATTCAAAAGCCAAAGAATTATTATTAGCCCATAGAGAACATTGTAAATTTACTGATCCTAATAATTTCGTCATATCTACACGTACACAAAACCATACAACTATAAAACATTTAAGTGAAACAATTCGACGTATTGAAGAAAATGCTGAAACAAAGGTTCAAACGTATGGAAGTCATGTATTAAGACATACTTGTGCTAGTTTATATTTTAGAAAAGGTGTACCCGTTGAGGTTATAGCATCTATACTTGGTCATTCAGTTGATGTGTGTAGAGAGACTTATATACATTTAATAGAGGAACAGAAGAAAATGGCAGCAAGTAAAATTGCAACAACTATAAAAATTGAATTGTAAAAAAATAAGGGTAGCAAGTGATTTTTAACCACTTAACTACCCTTAAATATAACTTAAAATATCTCTTTGGTATTACTTTTTATAAATACCTAGTAGAACATCCCAACTTAAATTTCCCAAAGTGCTTGTAGGATTTTTAGAACCCATAATTTCTTTCTTCATATCAACTATAGCATTTGCCATACCACCACCAAAAGAGTTATCAATTCCTTTCGGATCAAACCCAAGTTCAATAATTCTCTCTTGTGCTAATCCAACTAGTTCATTTTTTATACCTCTCTTTAATGAAGGACATGCTGATTTTGTCTTAGCCCCAACTACACCATCAACACTTAGTACTTTGCCATCTTTATCTTTATATCCTAGTTTATTGAGTGTAATCTGTAATCTCTTCACCCAGTCTTTAGATGGCTTAGTTAAAATAAATTTACCATCAGTAACTTTCCATGTTGTTATAAACTTATCAGGAGTTCTATATAATTTCTTTAATTTTTTCGGCGTAGAACCCCAGTCTGGTAACTGAAAATGTGGTCTGTCTACAGGTGATTTCCAATCGCCACCCCATTCTAAACCAAATGATTTTCCGATAGCTCCAACTTTGTCAAACATTTTAGTACTGTTATTAAAAGCATCATCAGACTTTTTGCCATCACCATCAATGTCCATATCTAAGAAGAAGTCAAAAGCTACTCCCCATTGGTGCATTGAACTATATGAATTACCTTTGGCATTAGTAACTTTATTTCCAGACTTAGTTCTTCCTTGGGCATATAAATCATTTTGTTCTTGAACTGTTCTTAGACATTCGCCAATTTTAATATTAATATTTTTCTTTTTACACTCATCAATTAACTTTTTAGCAAGTTCTTGAAGTTTTGGATGTAATTGAGTTATGTCTCTAGCCATATGTATACATTCTCCTTTCTTTCCAATATAAATAGGAAAGTAGCAACCATTAGATTACCACTCTCCACACCAAATAATACTTCTATGTTATTTATTCTTCTATTTCTTCAATATCTAAAATTTTTGTACCTGTGAGAATTTTAGCAATAGCTGGACTATTCTCAATCATTTCTCTCATCTTAACTAATGCACCATCAACAAAATTACTAAACATATTAAAAGTAATAACCTTAGTAATAAATCCAAATTTACTTTCTACGGCAAGATTATATACATATCTAAGTTTCAGTTGTCCGCTACCTGATCCGAAATACTCCTCTGCCTCGCTACAAGCATAAACTAACCATTGTTTAAAACTCTTAAACTGTAATGCTATAAATCCACATAACAATAAAGTTACAACACAGATAATAATTTCTTTCCAATCCATATTAAATCCTCCTTATAATTCTATATCATCATCTAATTCTTCATTTTCACATGTATCATCAATCTTAATTTTGTATTTTTTTTCTAACTTAATTTTATTCTCAGTACGTGCTTTCCAATAGTAGAATCCTGTAGACACACCAAGCTCTCCAAAAATAGCTGGTATTAAATATGACAGAGCAGAAGAATCTTGTGTATACCACATTAAGGTCATGCTATATAATACAATAATTATTGTAAGTGTTGTTATTATGTAAAATATTTTTTTGCTAAATTCTGTCTTTTTCTTTTTCTTAGTCAAACTCACCACCTTACTTTCCTTTATTTATAAAAAACCGTCACCATTTCTACACTTCTTATACATATCTAAAATATACTCGTATGCTAAATCAGCTTGACTATTTTTAATCTTGTTTCGTTTTGTATATTCCTCATATCGATCATGAAGCTTCATAATATATGCAAAGTGTTCCTCTGTCTTTTTTTCTCCATTTCTTAACTCTGATGCATAGTTTAAAATGTCACGTCTTTGGGATTCTACAGTATGTGATTGCATGTCATTTTTTACACAATCAACTTTTACTTCTAATTTAGAAATATCATCTCTAACATCTTTATTTAAATTCTTACCGATCCACTTTAATAAAGCCGATAGTGGTTTGATCTTAATGGGTGTAATTTCAAACACAAATCCACTTGCAAACAATATCCACAATCCTGTTTTCCAGTTTTCAAGAATAAACTCTTTCATTTTACATTTTCACCAAATCCTTTCGAGTGTTGACATCAATATGAACTTGAAGTAAAATGTATACATACTGAATTATAGTATAAAAGAGAACTCCTGTTATATTTGCTGACATTCGGGGTTCTCTTTGTTTATAGTTACATATTTAATTGATTTAAAGCCATTTTTAAGGCTCTTTAATTATGTAGGTATAACCTAATACCTAATTATGGTTATAACCTCTATATAAGGCTATTACTAAGCAATTAACAGTCGATATACACCTAAAATTGATAATCTCATAAAACACTTATTTGATGTGGTTAATATTTACAATTATAAAAAGCTAACAGTTTTATAAATACAAACACTATTTAATAATTTAGTTTAGTTTAAATAATTAACAATTTTTATTTATTATTGCACCATTATGTCATTCATGACTTACCACCCTTTCTGCAAAATAATAGCACCCTATTCGGTGCTATCTAAAATTCCATATACTACTTCTCGGAGATTACTAAGGTTTGGTACCTGCTCTCTAGTGTAATTCTCTGTCCTAATGTTCTTTACCCATAATTGTACTAAGCCACTATTCGCGTTAAACATTATGCATTACCTCCAATCATCATACTTAGCTCGAGGATAGCCTGTTCCTGAGTAGCTATTTGCTCCCTTAAAATCTCTACTTCGGATCTAGGGATGTCCTCAAAAATGGGTTCGTGTTCTTCTTTGGTCGTATCAATTCCGACAAGCCTTTTACCTCCGGGTACTTCTACCCACATAAACGGAATACCTACTGGTTCTCGGACATCACCGCTCATTTGGCTAATTATATAGCCTTCGCTGTCATAAATTATTAACGTTTGCATAGATTTGCTCCTTTCTTTTTATTCGTAAGCTACCCAATATATTGTGTTTTCTGATTGTGCAAGCGCAGGTATACAAAATCCCGAATTATCAACATAACCATCTAGCGCATTGGCTATACAAAGACAAGTTGTTCGTTCCACTATTTGTGTATATGATGTGTTTTCAGTACGAAATAAAAAACATCTCTCAGGCAAAATTAAAGATTTTGTATAAATAGTTGTAAATATTATTGAAGCTGATGAAACTGGAATTTGTGCTACTATAATATTCGGTTTGAAATTCAACCCTGACACTATTAGACTATTAAATCTGTAACTACCGCTATCGTTGGCAAATGCAAACGATTTATTACCTCCCGGTGCTGATACTCCACTTGCAAATCTCTTGCCCGCAACCACATTTCCCGCAACCCCGAAGATGCTTTTTCCACTTAATATATTAGTCGGTATTAAGTTAGCGTCCCCTTTAATTGTCTGTGCTCCATTTAGGTATTGTCCCGCTGCTATCGTTTGATTTGAGGTACTTGGCGTATACGTTTGAGCTGCCTTTGTAGGGATTGATTGTGTAACTTTACCACTGCCACTGTGCTTTCCAGCCGGTATAGTATAACTACCATTGATAGGTAGGGAGTGGTTTACTGTACCTCTATCTGGCATAGTACCAGTAAGTAGCTCCCCTTTCGAGATAGCTTTTTTAGGAGCTAATATATCAGATGCTACCGCATCAGTTGTACCAATCGATGGGTCTGTCTCTATTGCTTCTATATTGTCAGCCATCTTTTGAAATGTGTCGCCACTGCTAGTTGGTACACCTTTGCCAGTGATTGCAGTAGCTATTTTCTGTTTTCCATCACTGGCTGATTGAAAAGCCTGATTTGCTAAATCCATTACTTCTTCAACATCAGATTTTAAAGCAATATCAATCTGCATTGTATCTGATTTTAAATATATTGATCCATTGTTTACAACTATCTGATATGAAGTAGATGTAGTTGTATCATTAAAAAATAACAAATCGGCACTAAATTCTATAATCTTATACCATGTTGACGTAGCGGTATTAGATGGGGCAATATCTGTGTTTTCAATTAACGAACCCCACAAAGCATTATTAAAAGCAACCATTGCATTTTTAGGATAAATTACCACAGGATTCCAAGATCCATATGCAGACAAACCTATCCCAGATTCACCTTGTTTACCTCTCATAGTAAGAGGTATCCAATAGGTTAAATTAGTTGGTAAAGTGCCAATTGGCGTATCGTGATTTATACACATAAATGTTTCTAATGCAGAATTGTGTAAGTAACTCACAGTATTGTATTTTTTGTATTTTGTGGTAGCAGAAAAGTCGCCTTTATGTTGAACAATGTTAACCAAATATTCTTGAACGTCTTGTGTATAAAATAATTGAATAGCTTTAACTGCATCTATAATTGGATTTAATGTTGAAGCACCTATATATGAATATTTTAAGTCTGGATTATCATTTAAGATTTCTTGTGCCCCCTCTATATCACCCAAATTATATCTTCTATAATATTCTTGTGCGAGTGGGAGAGTAGTTAGTGTAATGTCTACAAAATTATTAAGAGTATCTATCTTATCAGGGAACTGCGTATTAGTTAATTCAGGATAAGTAGCAGACATAAAATCAACTCCTTTCTTTATAAATTAAAAAAAGACTGATTATCAGTCTTAAACTATGTCTGGGAATAATTCACTAAATTTGATTAGAGAAACATTAATTTGACTATCAGTATTTGATCCATTAATAGATTTGATAATATAATCTCCTTTAATATTAGTAGCTCTGGGAATGTAGGATATTTTCCAATTAACATCCAAATATGGAATAGAAACCATGTTGAGAGAAATTTTATCTTGCATTCTTGTTGATAACCAAGTTTCATATTTGGCACGTTGCTGACATAAGCTATCAGATAATAATTCATCAAACTGCATTACTTGTTTAATTTCATAACCTAGATTATTAATAGAGAACTGACAATCTTCATCTTTGCAAACATACTCACCATACGCTTGATATTGCCCTAACAATAGAAAGTCGTTAGTGGCTTTTCTATACTTAAACACATAATCCTTATTTGCAAGTAATCTTCCTTCTCGTATTTGTAAACCATCATCATCCATGATTACCTTTTTACCTAAATTATTTATATTTATGGTTGCACCAAATAAATTATCTGATGGAATTTTAATACCATACTTACCAAAGTTGTCAAGTTCAGTAATTTCGTCTAAAGTAATAATATAATCAATATTGTTTGAAGTAGTAACATTCTGTGTATAATAGTCGGTATTAATAACTGAACCCCAAATTTCGGTTTTATTATATATATTATTAAATGTGTTATTTATATTTTCAGACGTTACTAATGGATTAATAATTGATTCATCTAATATTGGCACCTCATCTTTTGTAGTGGGAATAGACTGTATAACAAAAACACCATCAATATCGAAGAACATTTCAAATCCAGCATACAAATCAACAACTTCTTTTAAAGCTTGATAATAAGTAGTTCCAACTGAAAACTCTAAGTCATAAGGTATTGTTTTATTTATTGCTTCAACACGATATCTTGCTATACCTGCATCATTTAGTAAACCTATTATTACATTACGTATATTGCTTCCTTCTGAAATAACGGTAGTTAATCCACTTATATTGCCGCCTCTATCACCATTTAATGTACACATGAGATCAGAACAAGAAAGTGAAAGTGATTTATTTGTTTTATCATAAGAATAATTAGTATCATTAAATACAAACGTACCCATCAAATACCATACAATTTCATTTGTACGTAAATATCGAATACCTACATATGGTTTAATATATCTATCAATCCATATTTTTTTATCTGCACCAATTAAAAAAGAACTGTCTGATACGTGCAGTTCTAAATTATATGTTCTGCGAATATTGCTTTCTGCATCTATAGAAAATGAGTCTTTGATTAAATTTCCTTCTATACTATCAATAATCTTAAAGCTATGATTTAATAACTCTACTTTACTATATAAAACCCGTTCCGATTGTCTTATGATATCTATATCTCTTTGTTGGACTATAAAGTTTGCCATAATATCACCTATTGTACCAATCTAGTATCAACGTCAATAATCCCAGCATCATAAAGATCTCCCGTATTATCAACGTCTCCTATTTCTACCCATTGAATAGTGTGTATTGGCATCTGCCAATGTTGAGAAAAATCTTGAGGAATATTATCAACAATTGATACTAACCACATTTTACCTTCATCGGTTTTGAGTATCTTAGGTCTACCGTTTGATAAAAATTCATCAACCTGTTCCCTAAATTTCCACCCATTCTCTATATCAAACTCACAATTCAACCCAATATCAATAAATGTTGCTACAATACTACCAGAGTTATATTTTAAATCTCCATTTTTAATGCTATATGGATGTTTTCTACCTAAAGTTTCAATAATTGTACCATTTTGATGACGTTGTGTATTAGGTATTTTGGCATTTAAGAAAGCATGATAAACAACATCTTTTTCCACTAAATAAATACCATCAAACTCGGATTTTATCTCATTTGTATTTAAATTACCCTCCACACCAGATATTACAGGAACTAAAGAATATTCATATTCTGTATTTGCTCTAGTAAATCTATCAAAACGTTCAAATATAAAATCTTCATTTGTATTAATTGGAATTTCAAATAACAAATCCCATACATAGTCACCCTTTTTACGTCTTTTCACTCTTACAGAAGATACAATATCAGCATTAAATAAAACATTACCAGCATATAAACTATTCTCAAATAAGGCATAAAATATTGTACTGAAATCCCATTCCTTAGTATTCTCTTCATAGACATCTGTAGTATTCTTTGTTGTAAATACTTCGTCGTATATTCCATTATAAATCTTAATATTATTTATTTCTGGAACACTAGTAGGAGTGAAATCAAAACTATGATTGTCTCCACAAAATATCCCAGATAGTAGTATAGCCATACCATTCACTCCTTTTCAAGTTATTGATAAATTCTTTACATATAAATCATAAATATTATTTACTCTTCTTATCCATATAGATAATATATCCGCATTAGAAGGATTGTCTATGAAATTACTTCTAATTACATAATAAGAAAAAGAGCTACTAGGTACTGTTAATTCAAAGAATGTTTTTTCGACATCACCTTCGCTATAATAAGTACCATGTTTTTTAGTTAGTATAATTGTATTGTTTATATTAGATAATTGTAGAATAGTAGAAAAATCCGTAAAATTATATCCTTTTAGATTGATTGTAAAATTATCTCTAATAGTAAAACCCTCATCAAAATAGACATGGTTTTTTGAATTTCTTAAATCTATCATCTCACTGTCCACGTAAATTGGCTCACCATTTCCATAGTATCTTCCTTCAAGTGAAAGAATATTACTCTGGATTTTTATACTTCCTTCATTTTTTATATTCTCTAATGTTACAATCGCATATATATTTGGCATTAAATAATTTACCGAAAACCTTATATAATCAGTAGTTATTAACATTCCGTTGATGGTTTTACATTCTGCACGTACATAATACACGCCATTATCATCTAAATCTGATAAGGTGATAGACAGCCTATCGTCATACTTAACACCAGAACTCCATATTTGATTTTTGTTTATATTATAAAGAAACACCTGATAATATTGTAGTTCCTCATTCTCAGGTTGATTATAAGATAATGTAATAGGATAAGATGCGTTTTGTACTATTTGATTTTCTGTTAAATTAGAAAATTTAAACGTGGGAGTGGTGAAACAATAACACAATAAAGGTGTGCTTTCTTCCGACACATTATTTTGACTATCTAATACTTGCATTGTTATATTATATAGAATACCATTAGTTAATCTATTGGCAGGAATTGTATGTTTAAGTTGCAAAGTGTCAATCGTTGCACGATATACAATAGTGTTAGTTTCGTTATTTCTAACCGTGCAAATGTTTTTAAACTGCTGATTTCCTGAATATGTGTATGTGATTGTTTTTTCATATCTAGCATCAAAAGCATCTAGTTTATATAAAAGTGGTTTCATTATTCACCTACCTTTCCTAACCAATAGTTAATATATATTAACTATAAACATCTCTCTAGTATTGTTTTGAGGTATACAAACATAAACAACATCATTAATACCATGTAAAGATTTTGCCTTAACTGTAAATTCTTTTCCACTTACTAAAACTTTATATTTATTGTTTGGTAATGTTTCGATAATCCTTCCTTTAACTGTCCTATCATAAGGAGCATTTTCCAACTTTTTATCTATAGCCAAAAGAATGGTTTTAATTATTTCCTTTATAGTATCCATGAAAATCACCTCACTTTTGTATTATAAAAGGGTGGTCTAACAACCACCCTAAAATTTATTATCTATTAAGCCATTGATTCATTTCTGGAAGAAGTCTAGTTTGAATATCTCCACTTAATTGGTCTACGTCTTGTACTTCGTGTAAATGAATTTCTCCTATAGAGAAATTAGCTTGCTGACTAGATTGTTTAGGAACAAAATTAGCCATAGCAGTAGCACCAGCTTTATAAGAGCTTAATAAATTACTTAAAACATTATTTTGTTGTAATTTAGTTAATACAGCCTCGTCAATTTTCAATACCCTTGGAATTTCATCTGAAGAAAGTTTATCTAAAGCTATCATACGAAAAGCATCTTTAGATTTAACTGAAGATTCCCCGATATAACCTAATTCCATACCATCGTGAGACTTACCTACTTTTGTAACTTTTACAGTTTCAGTATTTTTATTCTTGGAATTTAAATTATCTATTTCCTGTTGTGCCGATTTAATATTGGATAAATCAGATTTAATAGAAGCTAAAGCACTAGCGCATTCACTAGCTAACTTCTTGTATTCATCGGCAAATGATCGCATTTTAGCAAGCCTGTCGTCAAGAGCAGTAGATTCATTTTCTTTAGCTAATTCCTGTGCCTCTTGGATATTGGATAAGGCAGTAGTAATTTCAATTTCGCCATTCTGCCATGCTTCTACATATTCATTTATAGATTCTATTAGATTATCATTTGCTTCAATTTGTCTTTCGATATCATCAATTTGTTTATTTATATCACCATAGAGTGACTTCATCATTGTAAGTGCAGATGTATCACCGTTTAATATTTTTTCTTGCCAATCATCACCAAATAATGCTTTTGCTAAATTTATGTTTGCAAGCTTTTCTATAGACGAAGCAATATCACTCCATAAATCTTTCATATCATTTAAGCGTTCAATTTGGGATTCATATGACTTTAATGAAGACTCCTTAGCTTTTTCTAATGAATCAATTTCTGATTCTTTTGTTTTAATTATCTTGTCAAAAGCCAATTTATCAAGGGTATTTTGAGCCTCACGCATAGCGTCAGTATCAGCCTCATAAACGAATCCTTGACCTTCTCTGTAAATTTTATTGCTCTTTTGGTTTCTTGCTTTTTCTAAGTCATATAAAGCTTGCTGTCTTTGTTTTTCTTCTTCACGAGCATCGTTGGTTTTTTTAAGTAAATCTAACTCTTCTTTTTTACTCTTTATTAAACCATCGTAGTAATTTTCTGTAGCTTTTTTTTGTTTATTTATACTATCAATTTGATCACCAACTGTATCTACAACAGCACCAATAATCTTATCATAGTCATTTTTGGTTTCATTTAGACTGTCTAATGTTTCTTTAAGCTCTTTGTTAGCTTTCTCTAGTTTGGATATTGGTAATTCTAATATAGATTTATTCCATTCATTTTGAGAAACTTTAGCACCAGAAATGGCATTTTCACAGTCTTGAATAACTTTCTCTAATTCAGAATATCGAGCAGAACTTTTAGAGGTATTTTTTAATTCTTCTAAAGCTAATGATTTTTTCTCTTCATAAAGTGATATTTCTTTATCTGATAATTTAATAAGTTTATTGTACTGTTTTTCTGTAGCGTTATCATTAGATTCTTCAATGTCGTTTAATATATCTTGCTTATTGTTGCTGTTACGGTCAATACGGTTATTTAATTTAGTAAAGAGATTTTTATATCGTTCTTCTTCTAGTTTTAATCTACCCTGAAATACTTCAACGTCATATTTATTAAAATCATCAAGATATTTCTTTTTGTTTGCAAAATACTTTTGATTTAGCTTTTCAACTGCATCATAATATTCTGCTTCAGTAATTAATTGTTTATCAAGGCTATATTTTAGAGCGTTATATTCAGCATCAAATGCGTCTTTTATGGGGTCTGTTTTATCTTTTTTGGGTTTTTTGTCTTTAGGTGAACTTGAAGATTTATACCCATCAATATCTAATGTGGTATTTAATGATAAATCAATACCATCTAATATTTTTTGGTAATCCTTAGCTTCTTGCTCTAGTTTAGATTTAGCATCACTATACATTCTACCAAAAGCATCTTTATTAATTCCTAATGGATCAAATGCAGTTTGTGATTTATATAAACTATCTAAGTCTT
>ENA-UOOR01003228-UOOR01003228.1-fermentation-metagenome-genome-assembly--contig:-NODE-3228-length-14787-cov-5.225428_pt1 | contig 14787 bp, 13 predicted proteins | sample MGYA00245780_ERZ724029 | MGnify/ENA primary metagenome ERZ724029 (study PRJEB28704, sample SAMN03018315) | fermentation metagenome | biome: anthropogenic terrestrial biome; feature: soil; material... | reverse complement strand
ACTTTTAAATATAACGTCCCCCTTTATTTTAATCATACGCTTTTTTCTTTTTTATTGTCACCTCTTTTAAATTAAAGTTACAAAATTTGCAATTGAATTATCATATAAATGATGATATTATATTAAAAGTGATTTTAGATATATTGAAAAAATATTAACTTTATATATATTATTGGTTTGTAAGGAGAGAAATGGAAAAGATATTAGTTAAAAAAAGCATGGGACTTAGAGGAAACATACGAGTGGATGGGTCCAAAAATTCAATTTTGCCAATATTGGCAGCCACTCTTTTATCTGAAGAAGAATGCTTAATTCATGATATACCGGATTTACAGGACGTACATATAATGTGCAAACTTCTTGAGGAGCTCGGGGCAAAAATTGAAAAACCGGAAGAAAATACACTGAAAATATCAGCTGCAAATATAAAGACATGTGAAGCGCCATATGAGTTAATAAGCAAAATGAGAGCTTCTTTTCTTGTGATGGGACCTCTTCTTGCAAGATGTCATAATGCAAAGGTATATATGCCTGGGGGTTGTGCAATCGGAACGAGACCTATTGATCTGCACTTAAAGGGGCTAAAATATCTTGGCGCTGAAATTAATTCTGAAAGCGGATACGTTCATGCGACTACTAAAATGCTTGTTGGAAATGATATATACATAGATTTTCCAAGTGTTGGAGCAACTGAAAATATAATTATGGCGGCAACTCTGGCAGAGGGAGAAACAATTTTGGAAAATGCTGCAGAAGAGCCTGAAATAGTAGATTTAGCTAATTTCATAAATAGTATGGGCGGAAACATAATCGGTGCAGGAACTAAGACCATACGTATCAGAGGAGTAAAAAAACTACATAAAACAGAACATACGGTAATACCTGACAGGATAGAGGCCGGAACATACATGGTTGCAGCAGCGGCAACCGGCGGAGACGTAATAGTTGAAAATGTGGTACCAAGTCATCTGCAGCCTGTTGTTGCAAAGCTTAGAGAAGCAGGAGCAAGAGTTGAAGAGTTTGACGATAAAGTAAGAGTAGTATCTGACGGGGAAATAAAGCCTGTTGATATTAAAACTTTACCTTATCCCGGTTTTCCGACAGACATGCAGGCTCAATTTATGGCTATGCTATCGGTGGCTGATGGTACAAGCATTATCCATGAAACTATTTTTGACAACAGATTCATGCATGCAAATGAACTTTTTAGGATGGGAGTTAACGTAAAAATAGAGGGCAGCAGCGCTGTCTTAAAAGGCGGCAGTAAATTGAGCGGGGCAAAAGTGAAGGCATCTGATCTCAGAGCAGGTGCTGCATTGATAATTGCAGGTATGCTTGCCGACGGAGAGACTGAAATAACTGAAATTCATCACATTAAAAGAGGATATGCAAATATAATAGAAAAGCTTCAAAATATAGGAGCTGATATAAGGTTTGAAAAATAGGAGGCAGAAATGTATTCGATGCCATTATTCAGACCTCCGAGTGAGGCACAAAGTCTTATAATCCAGGTTACGGAGGGCTGTTCACACAATAAATGCAGATTTTGCTACATGTATAAATGTAAGCAGTTCAGAATGAAAACCCGGGAAGAATTGCAAGAACACATAAGATGGCTTAAAACAAGCTATCAGAACCCGGAAAGAATATTCTTGGCTGACGGAAATGTTTTGTGCTTAAAAACAGAAAAGCTTATTGCACTGTTAAATTATATTAAAAGTGAATTTCCAACAGTTAAAAGAATAAGTTCATATTCAGGTCCTCTTGATATAATCAGGAAAACGGATGATGAATTGAAATTAATTCACAACTCAGGATTAGAGCTTTTGTACATGGGTGTGGAAAGTGGTTCTGACAATGTTTTGGCGTTTATGGAAAAAGGAGTCAATCAGCAGCAGATGATTGAAGCAGGTCAAAAAGCTGTGAAAGCAGGCTTTAAGTTTTCCTGTATGATTATTTCAGGTCTTGGGGGAGTTGAATATATGGAGGAACATGCGGTTGAATCCGCTAAAGTTATATCCTCCATAAATCCCCATTATTTTTCATTGTTAAGACTGGTAGTCGAAGAAGAATCCGAGCTGGCCGATGACATACGCCGGGGAAAGTTTCATCTTCTTACACCGTTGCAGATTTTAGATGAAAATATAATGATGCTTGAAAATATGGAGTTAAATGATTGCATATTCAGAGCAAACCATGTTTCGAATTATGTAAACCAAGCAGGAGTGCTTAACAAAGACAGGGATGCATTAGTTCAAAGGTTGAAAAAATTCAGGAACAGCAATAATTTTATTCCTATGGGAAATGATACACTATAAAGGGGCTGTAAAAATATGAAACTTCGAGTTGATAAGATGCTTTCTAACATTGGTCTTGGCTCCAGAAAAGAGATAAAAAAAGATGCAAGGCAAGGCTTCATAAAAATAAACGATATTGTTGAGAAAGACGGTTCGAAGATTGTTGATACGGAAAAAGATGAGGTAAAATATAAAGGAGAAACAGTCAAATATTGCAGATATATATATTTGATGATGAACAAACCAGGCGGAGTAGTTTCTGCAACAGAAGACAACTATGACAGTACAGTTATTGACTTATTGAAGGAAGAAGACAAACATTACAATCCATTTCCGGTAGGAAGACTTGATAAAGACACCGAAGGATTTCTTTTGATCACCAATGACGGAGAGTTTGCCCATAATTTACTTTCTCCAAAAAAACATGTGGATAAAACCTACTATGCAGAAGTAGAGGGAGAAGTGACAGAGAACGATGTTAAAGTATTTGCCGAAGGTATTGTACTGACAGGTGAAAAGTATAAAACCCTTCCGGCAAGATTAGAAATTATTAAATCAGGATACCCTTCAATATGCTATGTTACTATTATGGAAGGCAAGTTCCATCAAGTTAAAAGAATGTTTAATGCCGTGAACAATGAAGTGATATATCTTAAAAGGACTTCCATGGGTTCGGTAAAACTTGATGAACGGTTGAATGCCGGAGAATACAGACATTTAACAGAGGAAGAGCTGAAGCTGTTAATTAAGCGATAAACTGTGTAAATAAATAAACGAGGAGATGAAGCTTGAAATTATGAAAATTGGTATGCCGGCACTGGTTGAATACAGTACGTTAAATGAATTAGTTGAGTTATGCTTAAGGTTAAAGTTAGATTTTATAGAGCTTAATATGAATTTGCCGTACAATTTCATAGAGAATGTAAAACCGGGTGAACTTCTTAAAATTAAAAGGGATACTAACATTGAATTTACAATGCATATGCCTGATGAAGCTGATTTGGGAGCGTTTTATGGAAGCGTAAGAAAGGGATATGTTGAACTGTTTTCAGATACTATCGACTGGGCTGAGGAAGCAGGCATAAATCTTCTGAACATGCATATAATTGAAGGACCTAAGATGACATTGCCTGACAGAAAGGTATATGTTTATGAACAGTATTCCCAAGAGTTTGAAAATAATTTTGTAAATTCAATTTCGATACTCTCAAAAAAGGCATTAAAAAAAGACATAAGGCTTGCAATAGAAAATAGCAGCAACTTTCACCATCCGTACATTCAAAAAATTCTGAATAAATCTATTTTGCATCCCAATGTAGGACTTACCTGGGACACTGGGCATGATGCTGTAAGCAGATTCACAGACAGACAATATTTACAGCTGCACGAAAATGAAATTATCCACATGCACCTTCATGATGCTATAGGGACAAGAGATCACCAGGTTCTGTTTGAAGGCAACTTAGATATAGCAGGGCTGCTTGCATTTGCAAAGCAGAAAAAAATCAGGGTTTTAGTTGAGGTTAAAACTTCAGAGGCACTTGAAAAATCTATAAAGTCGTTGCGGAAAATAAATTAATAATATTTAACTTGCTTTAATATATTGCGGGTTGCTATAATTAATAAAAATAAAGAAATGAGGTTGAAGTATGGGCTTAACAAATGAAGATTTACAAGCAATATCTGACCTGATTGATTTAAAGCTAAATGATCAAGATAATAAAATACAAAAAAGATTTGACGAACAGGGAAAAAAGTTAAACAAAAGATTCGACGAACAGGATGAAAAATTCAACAAAAGATTCGACGAACAGGATAAGAAATTTTCAGCAATAGACAAGAGATTCGACGAACAGGATAAGAAATTTTCAGCAATAGACAAGAGATTCGACGAACAGGATAAGAAGTTTTCAGCAATAGACAAGAGATTCGACGAACAGGATAAGAAATTTGTAGCAATAGACAAGAGATTTGACGAACAGGATAAGAAATTTGTAGCAATAGACAAGAGATTTGACGAACAAGATAAGAAATTTGTAGCAATAGACAAAAGATTCGACGAACAGGATGAGAAATTTGTAGCAATAGACAAAAGATTCGACAAACAGGATGAGAAATTTGTAGCAATAGACAAGAGATTTGACGAACAGGACAAGAAGTTTTTAGCAATAGACAAAAGATTCGACAAACAGGATGAGAAATTTGTAGCAATAGACAAGAGATTTGACGAACAGGACAAGAAGTTTGTAGCAATAGACAAGAGATTCGACGAACAGGATGAGAAGCTTGATAAAAAGCTAAACGACTTGAAGGTAGAGTTTAAAGAAATGCTTATTGACAATAATATCCTGATAGCTGAACATGTTCAAAGGGTTGTCCATGAATCCGAAGAAAGACTTTCAAAAGATATTCAGGAAATAAAGAGAGTTACGTCAGACAATTGCTATGAAATTGCTTATTTAAAGACCAAAATATCATAGTACAATTCATGAAATAGAATATAGGAAAGGGACCCTTGTGGGTCCTTTTTGGATTTCAACTCAATCTAATAATCAAAAGGGATGCTCCACAACCGTTACTTATAAGGGTTGCTGCTCCCAGTATTAGGGGAGCGAACATCTGAAGAGATATGGTTGCTCCGGAAGCCAAATCTATTTCAATTTCATTTGAATAGTTTGACAGAGATATTAAGGGCTTAATTATAGATGCAGAATTAGCAGCTCCGTTAATAATAAGCCGTGAACCTAAAAGCAGCGATGCGGTTGTATTGATGTGGTAAGAGATTCTGTAACGGCCAAAAGTGTTTATTGTGAATACCGTGTTTGCTGTATTGATTGAAATATCCGGAGACATTAATTGTGCATTGGGGAGAGGTATAGTTGTACCTGCTATAAGCACCGAGATTAACTGTCCTGTTGAATTTACCGCATAAGCAGCAGTTGCAGTTGGATTAGGACCTGTAGCTCCAGTTGGCCCTGTAGGACCGGTTGGTCCTAATTCACCGACGGAGCCGGCAACACCTGTTGGACCGTCAGAACCTGTAGCACCTGCAGGACCTTCAGCACCTGTGGGACCTACAGGACCCTGCCCACCTACGGTTCCGGCAGAGCCGACAGTTCCTGTAACGCCGGTGGCACCTGTAGCTCCTGCCGGACCGATTTGACCCATATGCCCTGTAGCTCCGGGAGCACCTGTAGCACCGTCTGCACCTGTGGCTCCCTGTGCACCAATGCTTCCGGTAGAACCGGCAGCTCCAGTTGTTCCCGTGGCACCTGTAGCTCCGGTTGGGCCTGTTGAACCCATGGCACCTTCAGCAGGCCCTGTTGCTCCTGTTACCCCTGTAGCCCCGGTTATCCCGGGTATAACCGGGGTGCTAAGTGCTGAAAACATTTTTGAATTCAAAAGCAGATGATTTTGAACAGCACTGTCAAGGACATCGTGTACGCTTTCATTAGCATTTATAACCTCTTCAATCGTAGGACTTCCTCCTGTCAAACCGGGGAGAGTTCCCAATATAAACTGAAGCTTTTCACCCTCAGCATTTAGTATATGGCTTAGACCCAGTTCCTCCATGGCAATGGAGGACAAAATCATATTTATTGCATCTCCTCTTTCTATGGGAGGATCGATATTTGGAAAATTAGGCAGCGACATAGTATTCCTCCTAACTTAAACGCATAATCATTAAGGAAGCACCCGTTGAATTGCTCAACAAGGTTGCTAATCCGGCTAATCCAAACAATTGAAGTGAAATTGTATCATTTTGTGAAATGTCAATAAGAATTTCATTTGAAAAAGAAGAAAGTCCCACAATAGCACTTACGGTAGATTGAATAATACTCGTACCGTTCAACAGAATTCTTGTTCCCATTATTAAGGCTGCAGTAACATTCACCTGGTAAGAAATGCGGTAACGTCCTGCAGTTGCTATTGTGAACACTTCATTTGCGCCATCAACTGTAATTTCTGCCGGAAGAAGTTGGTTATCTGGCAAGGGTACAGGTACTCCGCCAACCATTACATTGATTGCTGTTCCTGAAGTATTGACAGCAAAAGCAGTAGTTGCAGTAACATTTATACCGGTCGGTCCGATGGGACCGGTAGCTCCTGCAGAACCTGTAGCCCCTGTGATTCCGGGCGGTCCTGCTTCACCGGCAGCCCCTGCCGGTCCGGTTGGTCCAACAGATCCGGTTGGCCCGACAGGTCCTGTAGACCCTGTAGCTCCGTTAGCTCCTGTAGCCCCTGTAGCCCCTGTAGCACCTGTGGCTCCTGCCGGTCCTGTATCTCCCGTGGCTCCGACGGCCCCTGTAGCACCTGTAGCACCTGTAGCACCTGTGGATCCTATTGCTCCCGTGGCACCTGTAGGACCTCCTGACGGTCCGGTAGCCCCGGTTGGTCCTGTGGATCCGGTAGCACCTTGCATTTCTGAAGAGGAAAGTGCATTTTGCATTTTAGTTTTAAAAAACAGCTGGTTTTGTGCAACACTGTCCAGCATTGAGCGAATACTTTCATTTGCGGACAGTACATCATCTACGGTTGCCGGCGGTCCGCTTAATCCGGGTATAGTGCCTAAAATATATTGAAGCTTTTCGCCTTCTGTATTAAGAATATGACTTAAACCCAGCTCCTCCATCGCAATGGATGCCAATATCTGATTTATGGCATCATCACGGGTTATTGGCGGGTCAATTATTGGAAAATTAGGTTGTGACATGGTCATTCCTCCATAAACATTCTGTTGTATACTATTCATTGATAGACAAAGTGCGACAAAATATTGGCTAATTCTACTAATTCAGGCAATTGGTAACAAGTGCCCTCTTTTTTCATATCCTAATATACAAAGAAATATTTTTCAGAGGTGATTAAATGAAGACGATCAGTCTATGCATGATTGTAAAAAATGAAGAAAACACACTAAAAAGATGTCTCAAAAGTGTGCGGGATATTGCAGATGAAATAATAATCGTTGATACAGGCTCTATGGACAGCACCAGGCAGGTGGCAACGGAGTTTACAAATAAAATATATGATTTTCCATGGGTTGATGATTTTTCTAAGGCCAGAAACTATTCTTTTTCAAAGGCTACGAAAGATTATATACTTTGGCTGGATGCAGATGATATCATATTGTCCGAAGACAGAGTAAAGTTTATAGATTTGAAAGAATCAATTTCTTCAAATGTGGATGCAGTTATGATGAAGTATAATACAGGTTTTGATTCTCAGGGCAAGGTGATTTTTTCCTATTATAGAGAACGGCTGTCAAAGAGAAGCAATAACTTCAAATGGCGTGAACCGGTGCATGAATATCTTGAAATTGGCGGAAATATTATAAATTCTGATATATGTATAACCCATGCAAAACAATCTGCTGTCCACAGCAACAGGAATATTCAAATTTACGAAAGTATTTTGTCAAGCGGTACAAAGCTTTCCCTTAGAGGGACATATTATTATGCAAGAGAATTAAAAGATAATGGAAGATACAAAGATGCTGCAGAGCAGTTTAACTTTTTTTTAAAATCCGGATCAGGCTGGGTAGAGGACAACATTGCTGCATGCGGAGAATTGGCAAAATGCTATCTTTTGCTGGGAGAAGATGAAAAGGCTTTATCGGCAATGCTCCAAAGCTTTACTTACGATTTACCCAGGGCTGAACTATGCTGTCAGATAGGATATTATTTTAAAAGCAAAAACAAATTTAAGCACGCAGCTTTTTGGTTTGAATTGGCTCTGAAATTAGAAAAACCACAGGATTCATGGGGATTTATACAGCATGATTACTGGGACTACATTCCATATATGGAGTGTGTGGTGTGCTATGATAAGCTAAAAGATTATGACAAGGCAGAATGGTACAATGAGAGAGCTTCCGAAGTAAAACCCGATTCCCAATCTGTATTATATAACAAAATGTACTTTGAAAAGCGGAAGATAAAAGATGAAGAAAATTTCCCCAAGGAGGAACAAAACCATGTCACAGCCGAAGTTTCCAAACCCTCCTGATTTAACCCGGGATGATGCATTAAACATGCTTTTAACTTCCATTGCAATGGAGGAACTTGGGTTAAGTCATATTATCAATGCCGAAGGTGAAAAACTTCAATATATTCTTGGAACATTAAAATGTACTGACGGCACGGAACCATCTGTAGAGCAGCTGCTCCAAGTAAACAACAGCATTACATGTCTCCTGGACAGTGTAATGCAGAACCAGATTTTTTTAAAAGCAAAAATGGAAAAGGTGCTTAATTCCATAGAGTATCCCAATATGGGACCTACAGGAGCCACAGGTCCAACAGGTCCCAAGGGACCTCCCGGGGGAGCAACCGGAGCCACAGGACCACCCGGTCCGCCCGGGAACTCTCTGATTAATTGTTCGGCAATATTTTCAGCAGATTCCCAACGCTTACGAATTCAGGAACCTGTATGTTGGCAATGTGAACATACCACAGGAAAATGTATACAGTTAAATCCTTATGATAATTCAAAAATACTATTGTCGGCTAAAAAAAACTTTCAAATATTTTTTAGTGCTAATATATGCTGTTCTACCAGATTTGATGAGTGTAAAAGTAATTTATCAATAGGAATAAAGCTGAGCTGTTGTAATTGTTTTAGGGAAGTGTTCACTTATCATATGCCCGATGCCTTGAGTGGGAAAATACCTGTTACAGCATCTTTCGGGGGAATTATTGTTTCTACCTGCGAGTGCTCTGAACCTGCAGAACTGACTGTCATATTAAAATCTCCTGATTCAGTTGTAATGAAGGAAGTTTTTTTTAGCATTATAGAAATGTTATGAAAACTTTAGGCGTACTTCAAATTTTAAAAAGGTAACATTTTCTTACCCAATATGTTGCCTTTTTGTTTATAAAATCTTAGCTAACATATTGTCATACTCAGCAACAGCAAATTTTCTACCTTCAGGATGGCATATTTGGAAGGGTATGAACGGTAACCTTATGCAGTATGAAGCTGTCAATTGTTCAAAGAGGTGGTCAGGTCATATTGACAGATGCGAAATAAAAAGCTTATAATGCTATAAGAAAAAGTTTGTTAATTAACAGGCTGCAGTATACTTAGTATTGCAGGAGGAGGCTAATATGAGAACTTATCGCATTGGTAAATTAGTGAAGGAGACAGGAGTTACACAAGATACATTAAAGTATTATGAAAAACAGGGAATTTTAACTTCTGACAAGAAAGATTCTGGATATAGATATTACAGTGTACCGGAATGCGGAACTGTCATGCAGATAAGATATCTGAGGCAGTTAGGCTTTACCGTTAAAGAAGTATCAGATATGATGAAAAATTCAAGTTCATATGAAATAGTCAATATGGTTGAGCAAAAAATTCAAGATACTGATGAAAGCATTCAAAAGCTTAAACATACAAGGGATGCACTAAGAAATTACCAAAAGCAATGCAATTCAATTCACAAAAATCCAAATCAATGGCTGATTGAGGATTGTCCGGATTACTATTTTTTGAAGCATACTACGGCAGTGAATTTTTTAGGAGAAAAAAACATGAGCAATTATATTAAAAACTGGACAGATGAGTTTATTGATATCAATATGTCTTTGTATATTCCCTTCAAAAATATACGTTCGGAAAATGAGGATGATTGTTTTTGGGGATTTTCGGTGGGGGAATCGGTACAAACGAAAGATATAATTACGGATAAATTCATACAGAAAATTCATATGGGGAAGTGCCTGATATATATTTATTCCCAGGAATCTAAAGAATTCAGTTCCCCTAAGATTTTAGAAAAACCCTTAAATCTTGTTGCTGCCCTTGGCTATTCAGTTGCCGGAGATGCTCTTTGCCACTTTGTCTCTCAAACAATTGAAGAAAGGGATGGCGTAAAAGCGGAGCTTGATAATTTTATTATTATGATCCCAATTTGTTAAATTAATCTTGACTTATGTCTTACACACACCTTTATACTGTTGATTGGTAATAATATATCAATTAGGAGGAAGACATGAAGAGATTTATAAGCCTGTTGTTGGTTGCTTGTATGCTGGTGTTTCAGACATCATGTTCGGACAATGGAAAACAGGAGCAAGAACCGACAGAGGGGCAGGAACAACAACCCGCTGAAAATACTGCCGTAAGCTACAAGGCGGGCACATATACTGCTTCGGTACCCGGACGTGGAGGAGACGTGACTGTAGAAGTTGTGTTTACCGAATCTGAAATTAAAGAAATAACCGTTAAGGAGCATAATGAGACTGAGGGAATAAGTGACAAACCTATTTCAGAAATTCCAAAGGAAGTTATAAGTAGACAGTCTCTTGCTGTTGATACGGTTTCAGGTGCTACACAAACTTCTGCGGCACTTCTGGCAGCAATAGAAGATTGTGTAAAACAGGCGGGAGCGGATCCGCAGCTTTTGAAAGAAAAGAAAGAAGAAAGCAATAATGCAGAAGCTGAAAATGAAACTGTCGACACGGATGTTGTGGTTGTAGGAGCAGGTGCATCCGGTACAAGTGCAGCATTAACTGCGTTACAAAAAGGAGCTAAGGTAATTCTCCTGGAAAAAACCGCATTCCCCGCAGGTGCAGGAACAGCAGCAGGTTCAATGTTTTCTGTAAACAGCCGTCTTCAAAAGGAAAACGGTGAGGTAGTTGACCCTGAATGGCTTTTTGACCAATATATGACAACAAGTAACTACCATGCTAACGGAGCACTGGTAAAAAACATTATTAATCATTCCGGTGAAACAGTTGATTGGCTTATTGACAGCGGTGTTAAACTGACGAACCTTCCTGCCGGTATGCAGTCTGGATCTGAAAAGATGATAGAAGAGAATCCAGCAACAGCAAATGCGTATGTTGAAGGAGGAATCCCGGCTATAACAGGGCTGCACAAATTATTTAAGGAAAGCGGCGGAGACCTGAGATATGAAACACCTGTTTTTGAAATAATTATGAATGACGGCAAAGCTTCAGGCATTAAAGCAACTAAACCTGATGGCGGAGTGCTTACTGTAAACGCTGAATCGGTAATAATTGCAACAGGAGGTTTTGCAAATAATCCGGAAATGGTAAAAGAATACTTCCCGGACAACGATTTAGGAACTTATGATGTTGTTGGAGGAGCTGAAGGCGATGGACTTAAAATGGCGTGGGAAGCGGGAGCCGGAAAAACAAGCGTAATTCCGCAAAATTATGGTGTAATGCCTATAACGGATTTCGGATATGGTGACCCTATTATGATGCCCTTACTTTCACCAATTTTGTTTGTAAATAATCAGGGCGTGCGTTTTAATAACGAAATAGTATTTAATGAAGCTACAAGCGCTGTTAATGCTATGCGTTCAGTTCCTAATGAAGATTTGTATTCAATCTTTGATTCGCAGCTTCTTGACATAGTTAAAGATAAAGGATTAGTCGGACTTATGGATCTGGACAGTACATTTGTGGGCAAGCCGAGAACTTATGTGGAAGTGGGCTGGGAGACAAATAGTGAAGAAAGATATAAGGAATCAATTACCCCGGTTGACTTAACAGATCGTTTAAATGAACTTGTTGATAAAGGATTTATAATTAAAGCGGATACAATTGAGGAGTTAGCAGAAAAATTAGAAATGCCTAAGTTATCGGCAAATGTGGATAGATATAATGAGCTTTGTGCTCTGGGAAAAGATGAGGACTTCTATAAGGATTCAAAATATATGAGAGCAGTAAACAAAGGACCGTTTTATGCTGCTAAATATGAGTATGTTAACTTTATAGGTACCTTGGGAGGAGTCCTTATAGATGAAACTGCACAGGCTTGTCGACAGGATGGCACACCAATAGATAACTTGTGGGTTGTAGGACTTGATGCAGGGGGAATGTATGGTGATTCATACGTATATTTTGAAGGAGGCACCCTTGGATTTGCATATATTTCCGGACGAATTGCCGGAACTAATGCTGCTGATAATTTAAAAAAATAACATTTAAAAAACTTTGATTCCAATATTATGTAATATTGGAGACGGTTTTTAGCCTCGACAGCGGGGACAGTTTTACTGTCAGAAAGCTTTATGACAGTAAAAACTGTCCCCGTTGTCTTTTAATAGTATATCATAATTTGTTTTTTTCGAAACTTTGTAAATTTTGATTGACATTTTATTTCAATTATTATAACATATTATTGAAATAAAATGTCATATTTTTTAGGAGTGATAGGAGTGATAAAGTGTTAAATTGTTTAAACGATGTTCTGAATAAAAAAAAGAGGCTTGCAATTGGCTTGATGTCAGGTACATCATTGGATGGTATAGATGCCTGCCTGCTTGAAATTGAAGGAAATTATGTAGATTCAAGAATTAAAGTTATTGATTTTTTAACACTTGATTATACAGGGGAAGAAAAAGAAAGAATTTTAAAGCTTTGTAATATTAAAACTTCAACTGTAGACGAAATATGTTACATGAATACATACTTGGGCAATAAGATGGGACAAGCTGCAGCAGCAGTTTGCCAAAAAGCTAATATTAGTATAAGCAATGTTGATTTTATCAGCTCTCATGGTCAAACCATTCATCATATGCCTGACCAAAACAGCACTCTTCAGATAGGAGAGCTTTCAAATATCGCAGCTGTGACAGGATGTATAACAGTAGGTGATTTCAGACCATCGGACATGGCATATGGGGGACAGGGAGCGCCGCTGGTGCCGTATACAGATTATATATTATTTTCAAGCAAAGAAAAGAACAGAGTTTTATTAAATTTAGGAGGAATTGCAAATGTAACTGTTTTAAAGGCTGCAGGAAAAGAAGAGGATGTTGTTGCTTTTGACACAGGACCGGCCAATGTCCTAATAGATGAAATTGTAAAAATTATTACTGGTGGAGAAATGTCTTTCGATGATGGAGGGAAATTAGCGCTACAAGGTACAATAGATGATCAGTGGCTTTATGAAATTCTTATAAATGATAAATACTTGTTAAAAAAACCTCCTAAAAGTACGGGAAGAGAATATTATACTAATGAATATGCATATTGTATGTATGAATGGGGACGTAAAAGGGGATTAGGAAATTTTGATATTCTTGCTACCATAACGGCTTACACGGCAAAATCCATACAACATCAGCTGAATAAATTTGTTTTGGAAAAGTGTAAAATAGATGAACTATATGTAAGTGGGGGAGGAGCCCACAATCAGATGATAATGAAATTGTTGTCTGATTACATAGATGCGGAGGTTAAGAATATTAATGAACTGTACTTCTCCGGGGATGCAAAGGAGGCTGTTGCATTTGCAATACTTGGGAATGAGTTTCTTTCCGGAAGAACGAACAATATTCCAAATGCCACAGGCTCTGACAGGAAGGTAATCATGGGAAAGCTGGTTCTTCCCACAAACAATTAATAGTGAAGGGGATAAAGGATAGAATGGAAGAACAAATTGATTTAATAGTTAATAAGTATATTGATGAAGAATTCTTTCCGTCGGCTGTTTGTCAGATCTTCGATGGAGGGAAGACGATTTACAACAAGGCATTTGGTGGCGTAACTACAGATACCGTATTTGATGTGGCTTCCCTAAGCAAAATAATAACATCAACGGAAATATTAATGCTCATAAGCGAGGGAAAGATAGACCTATATGAAAAAATAAAAAAATATATTCCGATAATTAACGAATATAAAGTTCTGAATGAAAGATTGGGAGATGTAACAATAGAGCAGCTTTTGACTCATAATTCCGGAATCATCGACTGGTACCCACTATATGTGCAGGAAGGCACAGTTTTTGATGCAATGGACAAGATCATAGGGCAGTATGAAAAGTTTGAAGGGACCCTGTACAGCGATTTGAATTTTATGCTTTTGGGAGAAATTATTAAAAGTACAACCGGCTTAACTCTTGAAGAAAGTTTAGAGAAATACATAAAAAAGCCGTTAAATATAAAAAACATGTATTACTGTCCCGAAAATAAAAAAAATATCGCACCTACCTCTTACGGAAATATTATTGAGGAACAGATGTGCAGTGAAAGAAATTTGTATTTTGATAATTGGCGAAGACATGACAGGGCGTTAATCGGCGAGGTAAACGATGGAAATTCCTTTTATTTCTTTAACGGTGTTGCTGGGCATGCGGGCATCTTTGCCGATGTGCAGGCGTATGCTGATTTGTGTCGCTATTACATGACATCTGATGATGAATTGATTAAATGTTCAATGTTGGAACAGAGGAAGGAGAGAGGGCTTGGATGGCAGATTTCAGAATCCTATCCTTTCGGGTGTGGACATTCGGGTTTTACGGGTACTTCACTTTGGATATGTGGTGAAAAAAGTATTGGGGCAGTTATATTTACAAACAGGCTTTACACAAGGAAGGAACCTAAGAACTTAAATAATTTCAGAAAAGAAATACATAATTGTATTTTTAATAATATTTAAAAAGAGAGGAAGAAGTTTGAAACAAATATGTAGGAATAGCCAATAAAAAAAGGCATAGCAAACAA
>ENA-UOOR01003225-UOOR01003225.1-fermentation-metagenome-genome-assembly--contig:-NODE-3225-length-14798-cov-2.826697_pt1 | contig 14798 bp, 11 predicted proteins | sample MGYA00245780_ERZ724029 | MGnify/ENA primary metagenome ERZ724029 (study PRJEB28704, sample SAMN03018315) | fermentation metagenome | biome: anthropogenic terrestrial biome; feature: soil; material... | reverse complement strand
TGCTTAAAAATATATCTATGCAGTTGTCTCTATCTGCTCTTCCCAAATTTTCCAAAAAGTTTAATCCCATTACTTTTTCGTGCTGGCGCAAATGCCATAAATCAGCTTTATTGCCCGCCAAACGTGTACAATGAATACGAGACTGTTGTCCCGCTCCCACTCCTATTGCCTGTCCATCCTTAGCAAAACACACGCTGTTTGACTGCGTATATTTTAATGTAATTAAAGCGATAAGTAAATCGGTTTTTGCACTGTCGGGTAAATTTTTATTTTTTGATACTATATTTGTCAAAACGCTGTTGTCCAACTTAATTTCGTTTCGTGCCTGCTCAAACGAAATACCAAAAACTTGTTTTGTTTCTGTCGCATCAGGAAGGTAATTTTCGTCCATTTGCAACACAACATAATTGCCCTTCTTTTTTTGCGACAATATTTTTAATGCTTCTTCGGTAAAACTAGGCGCAATTATGCCGTCACTCACTTCACGCTTTATAATATTTGCCGTGACTGAGTCGCAAGTATCGCTTAATGCAATAAAGTCCCCGAAACTGCTCATTCTGTCCGTCCCTCTTGCTCTTGCATAAGCGCAAGCGATAGGACTGTCGTCAATGCCTTGTATGTCTTCAACAAAATATATCTTTTTTAATGTGTCGGAAAGCTTTTTGCCCACTGCCGCTGAAGTGGGGCTGACATGCTTAAAACTTGTAGCGCTTACCATACCTGTTGCGGCTTTTAGCTCTCTGACTAGTTGCCAACTGTTAAAAGCGTCCATTAGGTTAATATACCCCGGGCGTCCGTTAAGCACTTTGATAGGTAAGTTACCGCCCTTTGCCATATAAATTTTTGCAGGTTTTTGATTGGGGTTGCACCCGTACTTTAATTCTAACTCTTTCATTATTCTTCCTTAAACTTTCAATTGCGTTGTTATATTGCTTTTGCCGTATTTTTCTATCAACGGTTTTATGCTTTCCCTTAAAAACTCCTCTGTTTGGCTTACACTTCTTCCGATGTGTTTGTTAGCGTCAAGGAGTGAATAAACTTCCTCCTTAGTCATTTTAAAGGCAGGGTCAGCGATAACTAATTCTATCAAATTATTTTTGCCCCCTTCCTTAATTATCTTTGCCGCCGTAATGCTATATTCTCTTAACCTTTCGTGCAACTCCTGACGATTGCCGCCGCGTTTTACACTTTCCATCAAAATATTTTCTGTCGCCATAAAGGGCAGTTTTTCATTAACACGTTTTGCTATAACTTTTTCATAAACAACAAGTCCGTCGGACACATTGATATAAATATTAAGGATAGCGTCCACTGCCAAAAACGCTTCTGCCACACTTATCCGCTTGTTTGCGCTGTCATCGAGGGTACGCTCAAACCACTGATTGCTTGCCGTAATTGCAGGATTTAAACTGTCGACAATTACATAACGTGCCAAAGCGCAAATGCGCTCGCATCTCATGGGATTGCGTTTATAAGGCATTGCACTGCTGCCAATTTGATTGCTCTCAAAAGGCTCTTCAACTTCCTCAAAGCTGCTTAATATCCTTATGTCGTTGGCGAATTTATGCGCACTTTGCGCAAAACCGCTGAGTGTCGCCAAAAAGAAAGCATCAATTTTGCGGGAATATGTTTGTCCCGATATATTAAAGCAAGAATCAAAGCCCATTTGATCGGCAATAAGCTCTTCAAGTTTTTTTACTTTTTGCTCATCATTATCAAACAACTCCATAAAGCTTGCCTGCGTGCCTGTAGTGCCTTTGCTACCTAATAACTGCAAATTACTTAATCTATACTCTAATTCCCTTATGTCCATTGCCAATTCGTTAAGCCACAGACAAGCACGCTTGCCTACAGTAGTCAACTGTGCAGGTTGAAGGTGCGTATATGCTAAACAGGCTAAAAACTTATACTTGTCGGCAAACTCAGCAAGATTTTTTAATACTTGACCCGCTTTAGAAAGTATTATTTTGCTGCCTTCACGCAAAGCTATTATGTCGGTGTTGTCGCCCACATAACAACTTGTAGCTCCTAAATGAATAATGCCCTCAGCATCAGGACACTGTTTGCCGTATGCGTAAACATGACTCATGACGTCATGGCGCACAAGTTTTTCCCGCTCCTCTGCCACTTGATAATTAATATCGTAAATATGACTTTCCAACTGATTTATTTGCTTTTCTGTAATATTAAGCCCCAATTGTTTTTCTGCTTTTGCCAACGCCACCCAAAGTTTGCGCCATGTGCTAAACTTAAAGTCGTCGCTGAATATATACTGCATTTCATCGCTGGCGTAACGTGTGGATAATGGGGAAATATATTTTTTATGTTCTTCCATATTTTCCTTTTTACGTCTTAATAAACGTTTTACTTATTTTTATTAATAATTACTTCGTCATAATTTTTTGTTGTCAAATGGGTATAACGCACATAAAGGCTGACCTTGTTGTCTGTGTTTAAACTTTGCCAAATATTGTCAGCAAAGGTATTTATTTTTTCGCCAATTGCTACTTTTAAAGGCTCTCCTGTAAAAGAAGGCAGCGGCATTCCGTCACCGTTATATGTACTGATAAAATGCCCCATACCGTTAACGCTGGCATACTCAAAAGTAAAACGGTTGCAGCCGCTCCCCTCTTTGTCTGCCGCTTTTAATATGCTCAAAGCATAATTAAACTCCTTTTCCTCGTCACAAATACAGCTTATTCGCGGGGTAAAATTTGGAGAATCCGGCTCAAAACAGCGTGTGCTTAATGCTTTTGTAAAGGTTTCGCCTCTGCTCAAACAATCAAAAATTGTATCTGTTTGGTCGCCGTTTGTAACTATTAAATACTGTTTAAACTTTTTAACTGGTGAATAAATAATAAGAGAGGGGTCGGTTAATTTTGATGGGTCAAAAGCGTTGATAACAATACCCTCTTGACTACTTTTAAAAACTCTGTTGCGGCTGTTAGCGCTACGTCCCATAATAAAATACGCTACAACACCGTATTTTCCGCTGGGGCTTTTGCCTGCAACAATGCCTCTGCCCGGATAGCTGTTATTATTTAATAATATTGACAAATCTTTAACTTCACTCATAATCTTTACTCTATATTTCGCCCTTTATAATTTTTTTGCTAATAATTTCCATTGCTTGCGGCAATATTATCCATTCAGCTTCCTTCATAACACGTTGCTGTAAGCTTTCCGCCGTATCAGATGCATTAACCTTAACTTGCTTTTGCAAAATAATATCTCCGCCGTCTACAATATCGCTGACAAAATGCACCGTTGCGCCTGTGACTGTTTCTTTAGCAGCTAGCACTGCTTCGTGAACTTTTAACCCGTAAAAGCCGTTTCCGCAAAACTTAGGGATAAGAGAAGGATGCACATTTATTATTCTGTTTTTATATGTATCGCAAAAATCCTTTGACAGTACGCACAAAAACCCTGCCAAAACGATAAGGTCTGTTTTTTTATCAATTAGTACCCTTTTTATGCGCTCTTCAAAGTCACTTACTGTTAGTTTTTCGCCCCTTTTGTCAATGGCTATTGCGTCTATACCGGCGTTTTTTGCACGGATAAGCGCATATGCGTTAGGATTATTAGAAATTACAACGCTGACAACGGCTCTTGTTATCACTCCGTTGTTAATTGCATCCAAAATCGCCTGAAGGTTTGTACCCCCTCCGCTAACCAGCATCGCAACATTGACTTTGCGCTCTAACACAAAACAACTCCTTCGTCGCCCTTTTTAATGACGCCAATAACGTAAGGCTCTTCTCCTTGCTCTTTTAGCACTCTTAAAGCATTGCTTTCCTCCTCTTTACTGACAACAATACTCATGCCTACACCCATATTAAAAGTGTTAAACATATCATGCTCGCTTATTTTGCCTTTTTTTGCAATAAGCTTAAATATCGGCAATATATCAATTGCGCTTTTGTCAATATAAGCGCATAAACCATTCTTTAAACTGCGGGGAATATTTTCGTAAAAACCGCCGCCTGTTATGTGACTGATACCCTTAACCTCTACTTTTTCCAGCAGTGTAAGGATTGGCTTAACGTAAATGCGGGTAGGCATTAAAAGTGTTTCGCCAAGACTTTTGCCGTTAAGCTCTACCATCGGCTTTTTTAAATCTGTTTTTTCGATATCAAAAACTTTGCGCACCAAACTAAAGCCGTTGCTGTGTACGCCGCTGCTTTTTAATGCAATAATTACGTCCCCTTCCTGCATTTTGTTTTTGTCAATTATTTTATCCCTGTCTACAATACCCACACAAAATCCTGCTAAGTCATATTCGTTTTCGGGATAAAAACCCGGCATCTCCGCCGTTTCGCCGCCTACAAGCGCACATGCGCTCATTATACATCCGTCGCATACGCCCTTTACTATATCAGCGACTTTATCGGGTATATTTTTGCCTAAAGCTATATAATCAAGGAAAAACAGCGGTTTAGCGCCACTGCACACAACGTCATTAGCGCACATTGCCACACAATCAATGCCTATAGTATCATGCTTGTCCATGATAAAAGCAATTTTTAATTTTGTCCCCACTCCGTCTGTGCCGCTTACCAAGACGGGATTTTTTATGCCCTCAAGGTTAAGAGCATACATTCCACTAAACCCTCCGACGTCACCCAATACACCTTCCGTTAACGTCTTTTTTATATGACCTTTCATGAGTTCAATTGCCTTGTAGCCTGCTACAATATCCACACCTGCTTTTTTATAGCTGTCGCTGTAACTCTTCATATTTTCTCCTTTACTTTTGCCAATTTACTGTTTAACGTTCAAGACGTGTTTTGTCGGCGTTTTCAGGTATTTGCGTACAATATTTTCCGTCAAAACAACCTGTGCAAAATCCCTCGTTGGGCATGCCGTCAGGCAGACTGGTAACAGAATCTAAACTATCTACGCCAATAATATCCCCTATCTCTTTTACGCTGTGACGACAAGCGATAAGATTTTTTTGACTGTCTATGTCAGTACCGTAAAAACATGGATGTTTAAAGGGCGGAGAAGAAATTCGCAAATGCACTTCCGTTGCGCCCGCTTCTCGAAGTAGCTTAACAACAGGCGCGCTGGTAGTACCTCTCACTATGCTGTCATCCACCATTACAATTTTTTTGCCTTTAACTGCTCTGCTTACCGCATTTAGCTTTATTTTTACCATAGTGTCCCGTGTGGTTTGCTTCGGCGCGATAAAGGTACGTCCTATATACTTATTTTTAATAATGCCAATTCCATAAGGAATGCCGGAAGCACGGCTATATCCTATTGCCGCATCTATACCGCTGTCTGGCACTCCAATGACAATATCTGCTTCTATCGGATGCTGTTTTGCTAAAAATTCACCCGCTCTCACTCGTGCGCCGTGCACGCTATGCCCTTCAATCACGCTGTCGGGGCGGGCAAAATAGATATACTCAAAAATACAAAGCTGACGCCGTACTTTGTCCACGTGATCAAGTATGCTGCTTACGCCTGACTCGCTAAAAGTTACAATTTCTCCCGGTTTTATGTCTCTTATAAATTCAGCGCCCACAGCATCTAAAGCGCAACTTTCGCTTGCTACTATATATACTCCCTCTTTTGTTATGCCAAAACACAGCGGTCTAAAACCGTTGGGGTCTCTAACAGCCAAAAGCTTAGTTTGCGTCATAAGCACAAGACTGTATGCACCCTTTAATTTGTCCATGGATATACTCACCGATTGTTCTATCGTAGAGCTGTTTAATCTCTCTTTTGTAATAACGTAGCTAATTACCTCCGTGTCGGTGGAAGTATGAAAAATACTGCCGCTTAGCTCTAACTCTTTGCGTAGTGCTAACGAATTTACTAAATTTCCGTTGTGTGCTAATGCCATGCGTCCTTTAATATGGTTTATAGTAATAGGCTGACAGTTTTGTCTTCCGCTACCCCCTGTTGTACCGTAGCGCACATGTCCCACCGCCATATTGCCATTACCTAAATTTTCTAAAATAGAAGGCGAAAACACATCGTGAACAATGCCGTTGTCCTTATGCTCCTTAAAATTTCCCTTTTCGTTTACAACAATGCCGCAGGACTCCTGTCCTCGGTGTTGCAACGCAAACAGCCCTAAATATGTCGTTGCGGATAGATTGGCAGTTTTTGGAGAGTATGCGCCGAAAACGCCGCATTCTTCGTGAATTTCGCTCATTTTTACCTCTTTTTTATTACTGATTTTGCCCAATAAGGCGTTTAAGAATTTCGCGGTATGCATCTTCCACTCCGCCTAAATCACGGCGGAAACGGTCTTTATCTAATTTTTCATTTGTGGTACTATCCCAAAAACGGCAGGTATCAGGAGAAATTTCATCGGCTAAAATAACCGTGCCGTCCTCTAACCTTCCAAATTCTAATTTAAAGTCAATTAATGTTATGTTGCTCTTTGCAAGATAATCAGACAAAATATCATTGATTTTAAAGCTGTATTCTGCAATAATCTTCATTTCCTCTTTTGTAGCCCATTTTAAAGCCTCAATATGATATTCGTTAACCATGGGGTCGCCTAATTCGTCATTTTTATAGCAATATTCCAAAACGGTGGAGGAAAGCTTTGTGCCTTCACTCAAACCCACCCGCTTAGCTAAACTGCCGGCGGCAATATTGCGCACTATTACTTCTATCGGAATTATTTCAACACGTTTTACGGCGGTTTCTTGAGCGTTGAGCTCTTGCACAAAATGAGTGGGAATACCGTTTTTTTCCAACAGTTGCATCAAAAAATTTGTGACACGGTTGTTTATCTCGCCTTTATCCATTATTGTGCCTTTTTTAAGTCCGTTAAAGGCGGTGGCGTCATCTTTATAACTTACAATATAAACGTCTTTGTTGTCGCTCTCGTATACTTTTTTAGCTTTTCCTTCGTAAAGCAGATTTGTTTTTTTCATAAAAACTCCTTATTTAACACTTATTTATTTCTTGTATTAAGTTCTCTATCTTTAAGTAAAATATTTTCCGCCGCTGTCTGCTTGTACGCCGACAGTTTTTGCGATAAACCTTCGTCATTTACCGCTAAAATTTGAATCGCCAAATATGCGGCATTTTCCGCACCGTCTATAGCAACAGTTGCTACCGGCACTCCGGAGGGCATCTGAACAGTAGACAACAACGCATCCAGTCCCTCTAAAGCGATGGATTTTATAGGTATTCCAATAACAGGCAGCGTAGTATTTGCTGCTACTGCTCCCGCTAAGTGCGCAGCCTTGCCTGCCGCCGCTATCAATACGCCAAATCCGTTGTTTTTAGCGTTTAAAGCAAAATTGCGCACAGCTTCAGGTGTGCGATGAGCGGAATAAATATGACTCTCTACAGTCACGCCAAAACGGCTTAATGTTTCTATAGCTTTGCTGACAACGGCTAAATCGCTGTCGCTACCCATAATAATGCCAACTTTTTTCATATCGACCTCATTTTAATCAAAAACTAAAAAAGGACAGTATTGTGGCTTACACAAACTGCCCAGACGGACGGCACCTAATTTTTTTGCTCCCTTGCGGTAATATCCGCTCTTTCCGTCAGTTGCAAAAAACCTTTCATCTTATCTCAATTATACACAAAAAGAGCGCAAATTGTCAAGCACGTCGCAACGGCATTTTTTTGTTTTGTATTTTTTTCAAACAATTTTCATATTGAACAAGGAAGGACGGAAAAATTCCGTCCTTATTTTATTCTTCCTCTATATCCTCTGCGTCTGCAGGTGTGTTAGCAAGACAAACTACGTTTGCTTCGCCTTGCTTAAACCTCATTATGCGTACTCCTTGTGTGTCTCTGCCAATCTTGCTAATTTCCTTTGCGGCAACTCTTATTATGACTCCGTTGTCAGAAATAATCATTATGTCGTCTTCGGGGTCAACAAGCTTTAAGTTGACAAGCCTTCCTGTTTTTTCGTTAAACACTCCCGCTTTTATACCTTTACCCGCTCGTGATTGTAAACGGTAGTCGATGATGTCCGAACGTTTTCCATAACCGTTTTGACTTATGGTAATAACTTCCAGACCATTTTTAACCACCGACATATCAACTATAAAATCGTCATCATCTATCTTCATGCTGCGTACGCCTTGTGCTTCTCTGCCCATAGCCCGTACATCTTCTTCGGAAAACCTTATGCACTTGCCTTCGCTGCTGGCTATAATAATTTCGTCATAACCTGTCGTTTGGCTCACTCCGATAAGCTCGTCATCATCGATAAGAGTAATCGCTATCTTTCCAACTTTTCGAATACTCTCAAACTCTTTTAAGTCTGTTTTTTTGACCAGCCCACGCTTTGTTGCCATAAACAAATATCCGCGCGCTCCTTCTGTCAGCGGTATAACTGCCGTTACCTTTTCGTCCTCCGTCAACTGCAACAAATTAACAATTGCTCTCCCCCGCGCTGTTTTTTGCGCTTCGGGTATCTCAAATGCTTTGGTACTGTAGACTTTGCCTTTATTTGTAAAATACAGTATATCGTCATGCGTATTGCAGATAAACATATTTTCGACAAAATCCTCTTCCTTTGGTTTATGCCCTGTTACCCCTCTGCCTCCTCGTCTTTGCGACCTATATTCAGTCACCGGCAAGCGTTTAACATAGCCAAAATGTGTCATAGAAATAACAACGTCTTCCTTTTCGATTAAGTCGGCAATAGCAATATCCCCGTCATAGTCATAGGAAATTTCCGTACGGCGATCTTCGCTGTATTTTTCCTTTACTTCCGTCATTTCTGTTGAAATAATATCGCACACTTTGTCGGGGCTGTTAATAATGCTCTTATATTCCTGTATTTTTTGCTCTAAATCTGTTAATTCGGAATGCAAACTTACCACCTCAAGGCTTGTTAAGCGGGACAGACGCATATCCAGTATAGCCCCCGCCTGTTTATCCGACAAAAAGAAAGTGCTGATAAGTTTTTCGGCAGCTTCCACCCTGTCGGCGGATTTTTTGATAATTTCCACCACTCTGTCGATGTTGTCTTGCGCTATAACCAAACCGCTTACTATATGATGACGTTCCTGCGCTTTTTCGAGGTCAAAGCGTGTACGCCGCAAAATAACTTCTTTTCGATGAGCGATATAATGGGAAAAAATTTCCTTTATCCCCATTATGTGCGGCTCGCCGTTAGCCAAAGCCAAAAGGATAATTCCGTACTTAACTTGCAGTTGCGTCTGTTTAAAGAGCGCATTTAAAACTACTTGCGTACAAGCATCTTTTTTGATTTCTATTACAATGCGCATTCCTTGACGGTCGCTTTCCTCACTTATGTCGGCTATACCTTCAATCTTTTTGTCCTTAGCCAAATTTGCCATTGTTTTTATCAGATTGGCTTTGTTGACTTGATAAGGAAGCTCGGTAATAATAATACGACTACGGCCGTTGTTGCTCTCCTCAATTTCCGTTTTAGCACGTATAATAACGCTGCCTCTGCCTGTTTTATAGGCAAGCTTAACTGCGCTCATCCCCATAAGTACTCCCCCGGTGGGGAAATCAGGTGCCGGTAAATGTTGCATAAGTTCGTCAAGGGTAATTTCCGGGTTAGCCAACTGCGCTAAACACGCATCAATTACTTCTCCTAAATTATGCGGCGGAATACTGGTAGCCATACCCACAGCAATACCGTCTGCACCGTTGACCAAAATATTTGGATATCTTGCAGGCAATACGGAGGGCTGTTTTAGCGTATCGTCAAAGTTAGGTACAAAATCAACTGTTTCCTTGTCGATATCACGCAGTAACTCTCCCGCAATTTTGCTTAGTCTTGCCTCTGTATACCTTTGAGCGGCGGGCGGGTCTCCGTCCACACTGCCAAAGTTACCCTGGCCATTGATAAGGGGACAGCGTATTGTAAAATCTTGCGCCAATCGCACCAAAGCGTCATATACCGCCGTATCGCCGTGAGGATGATATTTACCCAGCACTTCACCCACAATACGCGCACATTTTTTTGTCGGCTTGTCGTAAGTGTTGCCCATGTCATTCATGGCATACAAAATACGGCGATGTACCGGTTTAAGACCGTCTCGCACATCGGGAATGGCACGACTTACGTTAACCGCCATTGCATACGAAATAAAAGATTTTTTTACTTCGTCAACTATTTTTATATCTTTTTCCTTAGCGTTGTCCAACGCTTTTTGATAAGCTAAATTTTCTGCCTTTTCCTTTGCCATAACCCCCTCCTTAAATATCCAAATCAGTGACCAACGATGCATTTTCCACAATAAATTGGCGTCGCAGTTCGGGACTTTCGCCCATCAATGTCGTAAATATCTCGTCTGCTTCGTATGCGTCTTCCATAGTCACTTTTAGCATAACACGGCTTTCGGGATTCATCGTTGTTTCCCAAAGCTGCTCGCTGTTCATCTCGCCTAAACCTTTATACCGCTGCACCGTTCCGCCCCGTCCTATCGCCGCCAGCTTTTGGTTTAGCTCATCGTCAGAATAAGCGTAGTAATCAACCTTGTTTTTTGAAATTTTATAAAGAGGTGGTTGTGCTATATAAACATGTCCCTTTTCTATCAAAGGACGCATATATCTAAAGAAAAACGTCAAAAGCAAAATACGTATGTGGCTCCCGTCAACGTCAGCGTCTGTCATACAGACAATCCTTTCGTAACGCAAATTTTCCTCATTATAGTCCTCACGGATACCGCAACCGAACGCAGTAATCATAGATTTTATTTCCTCATTTTCGAGAACTTTGCCTATGCGGGTTTTTTCGACGTTTAAGATTTTGCCCCTTAGCGGCAAAATAGCCTGAAAACGTCTGTCTCTGCCTTGCTTTGCAGTGCCGCCTGCCGAGTCACCCTCTACTAAATATATTTCGCTATAATGCGGATTACGCTCTGTGCAGTCGGCTAACTTGCCCGGCAGCGTTGTGCTTTCAAAAACACCTTTACGGCGAGTCAGCTCTCTTGCGTTGCGAGCAGCTTCTCTCGCTCTTTGAGCGGCAATACATTTAAGCACCAATTCCCTTGCTTCTTTTGGGTTTTCCTCAAAGTAAGTGCCTAATTCCTCCGTCACAACACGGGTAACAGCCGTACGCATACTGCTATTGCCCAATTTTGTTTTAGTTTGCCCTTCAAATTGCGGCTCTTCGAGCTTGACGGAAATAATCGCCGTCAAACCTTCCCTTATATCCTCGCCCGACAACTTTTCCTCGTCTTTAAGCATGGAGGACTTTTTTGCATAATCATTTACCGCTTTTGTAAGGGCATTTTTAAAGCCGTCAAGATGTGCGCCGCCCTCCTCTGTGTTTATGTTGTTTGCATAACTATAAATAATTTCGTTATAGCTGTCATTAAACTGCAACGCTATTTCAATTTCGCCGTCCTTAATTGATTTATCAATGTATAAAATTTCGCTTAGCAGTGTTTCCTTTCCTTTGTTGAGGTTTGCAATAAATTCCGACAGACCACCTTCGTAACAAAAAAACTCTGCCTTGCGTACGCTTTCGCGATTGTCACTTAAGGTCAGCTTTAATCCTTTATTTAGATATGCAACTTCCCTAACTCTGGTTTTGATACGGTCATAATCCCAAGTATTTTTGTGCCCGAATCGGTGCTTTTTTCGATAACACATAATCGAGCCTCAGGGATGCCGCGATTATATTTTTGATAATAATGCTTACCATCCTGAAAAACATCTACAATTAGCCACTCACTCAGCGCATTGACGCAAGAAAGACCCACGCCGTGCAAGCCGCCGCTTATCTTATAACCTCCGCCGCCAAATTTGCCGCCGGCGTGTAATTTGGTTAAACACACCTCAACAGCACTTATGCCTTCCGTCTTGTGTATGCCGCAAGGTATCCCTCTTCCATTGTCACGAATGGTTAAACTCTCGTCATCGTTTATGGTAATTTCTATATGTGTGCAAAAGCCCTGCAACGCTTCGTCAATAGAGTTGTCAAGTATCTCCACTGCCAAATGGTGCAAGCCTCTTTCGTCGGTACTGCCGATATACATACTGGGGCGCTTGCGCACAGGGTCGAGACCTTCAAGTACCTGAATGTTCTCCTCCCCGTAATGCATATTTTTTTTGTCTATCGCCATATATACCTCCCTTTTATGTGTTTAATAGCCTATTTGCAAATTTATTTACCTTATAATTATATCATATAAAAATATAAAAAGATAGCGTTTTTAGAGCGAATAAATACGCGCATTTTGTCGTATAGCGTTTTTACGCCTTCCTTTGCCTATTTTTGACGTGAAAAACATTTTATGTAATTTTTGTTGATTTATTATAAGGGTCAAAATTCACTTAAATTTGCCTAAACTACAAAATTTATAAAAAAAGAATAATAATTTATAAAATAAAAAATATTTAAAAAAGCATTTTCAAAAAGGTAACAATAAAACAAATATTGCTTTTTATTTGCTTAAAATTACCTTTCAAAATATAAAAATGTAATTACGAATTAAGTCGCTAAAACAGCATGCTCTTATCTTCGCCAATCCCTGTTAGTCCGTCCACGCTAATTTTGTTTCCCTCTTCGTCACGAACAAAGCCGCTTAACGTGCCAAATGCAACATAATACTGCGTATCAATAATCAACGCATGAATTTCGTTCCGATATATATCTTCTATCTTAAACTCAATATTTACCATATCATGCTCGTCTTTTATCTTCCAAATTGCTTCCCCTTTAAAATCTTTTGTCAAAATGTTTTTTTGGAAAGTAACGGGAGGCAAAAGACTAATTTTGTCTTGCATCCAAATTAAGTTTTCGTTATAATCCTCTTGGTTAATGCTCTGATTGCGTGTTAGGTTAAAGGCAAAATATTTTTTTTCGCCGTTAAAATCTCTGCCTAAAGTGGTTACCCAATCATAGTGCATGCGCCTTGGATAATAACCCTTATGGTCATCAATAATTGCTGTGCTGTTTTCGTCTGACAGAAACTCCTCCCCGTTAAAGATAATTTTACCTTGTGCCGCAAAAAAATCCTTTTGACTGTACAAGGGACGGTTTTTGCCAAAAGGAATACTTACCACACAAGGCAGGCTTACTCTCTCTAATAAAAAATCGTATTGTATATTTTCGCCCTTTTTGTTTTTGTGGTTGCCTTTTACACTGCACTTCCCCTCGCCAAAATTGTTTTCAAAAAGAATAAAACCGTTTTTATGTGTTGCTTGTGTTTTGTTACTCTCTAATAAATTAGGTGATATGTATGTCTTTTTTGACGGTAAGTTGGTACTAAATGTGTGCACCTTTTTAGTGCGCTTGTCATAAAACAATGTCAAATTTATCCCAAAAAGCCCCATATCGCATAAGGCAGTCAAAACAACACAGTCTTTTAGGTTTACCTCCATTGCTTCCCACGCTGTAAACCTTGTTTTGTTTAAAAAGCTTGGTGCACGTGTTGGCTTTTTTGCCCGCAACAAATCTAAATCGATAAATTCCTTATCAAAAGTACCAAATACGCATTGACCCTTTTCGTCTACAATTGATTTTGGCGTAGGCACGCTCCTCCGTTTGGAGCTGATATATTTACTGAATTCCCCCATAAAACCATCCTCCGTTTTTATTATAATCTTCCTACATCCCTTTGTCAATAGCAAAAAAAAATGAGAGCGTCATTCGCTCCCTTTAGTCAAAAAAATTTAAAAAATGAAATTATTCGTCCATCTCGTAATCAATAGCAACAGAAGAAACTCTATGAGTGTGCATATACGATTTTACCACTTCACAATGATATTTATCCTGCTGATAAACGTCTAACATCTGTTTATCCTTTAACACAACCTCCAAAATAACATCGTAACTACGTTCGCTACCCAAAAAATCAGTACCCACTGCTATGTCTACAATAGAAGGCACATTGCCTTTCATGCCTAATAGTACTTTTTTAGCCTCTTCCTTTGCTTTGTTACTATTGTCTTTTAGTTTAAAGCACACTACATGTTTTATCATTTTTGTCACCTCTCACGCTATTTTATCATCTTAATTATTATTAAGCAAGGAATTATGTTTGTTGCATTATTATGTTTTTTACCATTTTAAAAACCGCGTTTTAGCGCGGTTTTAGTATTACAATATTTTTAATACAGTCATGCGAATTTGCCAATAATTATAAAAAATTATTTGGCAAGTGGGATAATGCGTTTATCCCCATAATAAACTGTTGCAACGGTGCCCGGTCCGCAATGAGTACCAATAACTGGACCTACAGGCTGACGTACAATATTAGCATTAGGCAACGCTTCTTTTATCATATCACGGATACGGTTACCGTTTTCCTCATCGTCAGCGTCTAAAACGTAAATCTCGTACTCGTCAAGTTTGCGGACATTATCAATGACCTCTTGCGCCAAAAACCGCGCCGCCGCCTTGCGACCTTTTATCTTTTTGGCTACAGACAAGCCGCCCTTTTCGTTAAAAGTCAAAATGGGTTTTATACCCAAAATACTCCCCGCAATCATACCCGCTTTGCTGAGTCTGCCGCCACGATAAAGATGTTTGAGGCTATCCACAACAAAATAACAATTTACGTGATGCGTAAACTCATTTAAAAAATCTAAAAGTTCTTCGTCTGTTGCGCCCTTTTTCCATAATTCTGCCGCATACTTAACCTGTACTCCCGTTGGTACGGATATAGCTTTTGTATCAAAAATCGTCATTTTGCGCTGGGGATACTTAACCTTTAAGTTTTTAAGCGCAGTATCTAAATGCTCAAAAGTACCGCTAAACTCCCTGCCAAAAGCAATATAAAATATATTCTCTCCCTTTTTGAAATAAGGCTCAATAATTTCCTCGTATACATCAGGATTAATTGCAGAAGTAATGGGCATAGCTCCAGCACGCA
>ENA-UOOR01003224-UOOR01003224.1-fermentation-metagenome-genome-assembly--contig:-NODE-3224-length-14802-cov-6.603784_pt1 | contig 14802 bp, 10 predicted proteins | sample MGYA00245780_ERZ724029 | MGnify/ENA primary metagenome ERZ724029 (study PRJEB28704, sample SAMN03018315) | fermentation metagenome | biome: anthropogenic terrestrial biome; feature: soil; material... | reverse complement strand
TTTTAGTCAGTATAGACGCCAAGGAAAACACGGCGAAGCTTTTGACCATCCCCCGGGATACCCGGGTTAAGTATAAGGGCAGCTGGATAAAAATCAACGGCGCCTATTTTTATGGCGAAGCAGCCGGCAGCGTGCAGGCTGTGGAAGAATTATTGAATACAAAAGTCGACCGTTATGCCGTAGTGGACTTTGAAGGAGTCACCGAGCTGGTGGAACTGATGGGAGGCATCGACGTGGATGTGCCTTTCCGGATGTACAAGCCTTTGGAGGGCATCGACCTGAAAAAAGGACCCCAGCATCTGAACGGCGTCCAGGCCTTGGGCTACATGCGTTACCGTGACGGCACCCATTCGGATTTTGACCGCTCCGAGCGTCAGAAGGAGGTGCTGGTCCAGCTGGCGGAAAAAGTCGTGCAGCCTTCCAATCTGATGAAAATCGGCGATTTATTTGCCACGGCGCAGAAGTATATGGAGACGGATATCACCATCCAGGAGATCGGAGCCCTGGCCAAGGTGGGCGGGCAGATTTTAAATAACGGTGTGGAAAGCCAGCTTTTGCCCGGCGAGGGGGCTACCATCCGGGGCGGCTGGTATTACATTCCCAATACCTCGGAACTGGGGCTTCAGGAAAGCGAAGCGGAAAAAGAGTACCGCCAGATCAAGGCCGAAGAGGCGGCAGCCCGGCAGCGGGCCCAAAACCAGCCGCCGGCCGGTGAAGGCGGCGCCGAGCGAGTGGCTGAGGCGCGCCGCGCCGGCGGCCACCGGATGGGCCCGCGCGCCGGTAGCCTGCGGGCGAGGCCGGGGCGCGCACGGGCGCACGCGACGCTTGGCCAGCACGATCTCGGTCGCGTTCTCCAGGTCGCGCAGGTACTGCGCCTCCAGCTCGTGGGCGAACTCCTCGTTCTCCACCACCACGTCGAGCTCGCAGTTGCCCAACCAGCTCGCGACGTTCAGGTTCGTCGACCCGACCCGCGCCCAGTGCCCGTCGACCACCGCGGTCTTGGCGTGGAGCATCGGGCCGTTCCACTCGTAGATGCGCACCCCCGCCTTGAGCAGCGGGCGATAACCGGAGCGCGACAGGGGCCGCAGGATGGGGATGTCGGTCGCCCCCGGCAGCAGCAGCCGCACGTCGACGCCCTCGAGCGCCGCGGCCCGCAGGGCCTGCGCGTAGCTGGCGGTCCCCGCGTAGTAGGCGTCGGTCAACCAGATGCGCTTGCGGGCCAGGGCGGCGACGAGCTGATCGAGCCGCAGCATCCCCGCGGTCGCCGGCACGCTCGCCACCACGCGCACGTTCATCTCCCCGGACGGCGGCGGCGCCTCCAGCGCGACGAGCGGCTCGGGCAGCGCCGGCCCGAGCAGCTCCCAGACGTACGCGAAGGCGCGCTCGATGTCGGCGACGGCCGGCCCGCGGAGCTCGACGCCGGTGTCGCGCCAGGGCTCGAGCCCCTTGGCGGGATCGCCGGCCCACGGCTTGCCGACGCACAAGCCGGAGACGAAGCCGACCTCGCCGTCGACCGCGACCATCTTGCGGTGGTCGCGCGACAGCCAGCCCAAGGGCGAGTCGAAGCGCGGCGGGTTGTAGCAGCGCACCTCGACGCCGCCGGCGCTCAGGCGGTTCCAGAACCGGCGCGAGGCTTTGCCCAGGCCGCCGAGCCAGTCGTAGACCAGCCGCACCGGGACGCCTTCGCGCGCCTTGGCGATGAGGGCCGCGGCGAACCTCTCGCCGACCTCGTCGTCGTGGACGATGTAGCTCTCGAAGTGGACGTGTCGGCGCGCCTCGGCGATGGCCTCGAGCCAGGCCGGGTAGTTCTCGGTCGCGTCCCGGAGCAGCCGCACGCTGTTGCCGCCGATGAGCGGCGCCCCGGCGGCCCGCGACAGCGCCTGATCGGCGAGGGCGCGCACCGGACCTAACGCCCGCTGCGCCGCGGCGGGGACCAGGGCCTGTTGCTGTACGCGTCGGGTGCTCATCGACCTCTCTGGTTTTCCCGCGGCGGCTTCAGCCCGGCAAAGCCGGCGCCCCCTCGCTCGAGCGCAGGGTGACTTTGAGGATCTCGCCGCGGTGCCACAGCCGCATGTGCGGCCCCCAGAGGCCGGTCCCGCGGGAGACGATGGTCGCCATCTTCCCGACCTCGTAACGCCCGGCGACCAGCGAATAGCCCAGCTTGACGAACAGGCCAAACGGCCAAATCTGGCCGCCGTGAGTGTGGCCGCTGAGCATGAGCCCGGCGCCTTCGGAGGCGGCCTCCTCGGCGCGCAGCGGCGAGTGCGAGAGCACGATGGTGGCGCCGGCCGGACGTCCGGACATCGCCTCGGCGATGGCGCCGGCGAGCTTGCGAGTGCGGCCGCGCCGGGTCAGGTCGTCGACGCCGGCGAGGACGAGCCCGGGGCGCAGGGCGGTCCAGCGATCGCGCAGCACGCCGATGCCCGCGCTCTCGAGCAGCTCGACGCCGGTCGCCCGGCCGTGGTGCAGGTCGTGGTTGCCGAGCACCGCCCAGGTGCCGAGCGGCGCGGAGAGCGAGCGGAGGGCGGGCCGCAAGGCGTCGGCGTCGGGGATGCGCCGGCCGTCGAAGTTGTCGCCGAGCAGGACGATCAGCTCCGGCTCGAGCGCCTTCACCTGCGCGGCGCGCGCGGCGAGCCATTCGGCCCCGCGCCGGGTGCCGAGGTGGAGATCGGCGAGCGCGACGAGGACCGCGCCGTCGAGCTCGGGCGGCAGGCCGGGCAGCGACACCTCGTGCTCGACCACCGCCGGCGCCCGCGAGGCCTGGACGATGCCGATGACGGCCATCAAGGCCGCGGCGGCGAGCGCCGCGCCGCGGAGCTGGGGCGCGAGCCGTGGCAGCAGCCGCCCGTAGCCGGTGAGCAGATCGACGGCGAGCAGCGAGACGAAGAGCAGGAAGACGGTGGCCAACCAGGTCATCCCGAACAGCTCGAGCACCGAGGCCAACGGCCCGCTCACCTGGTGGCGCAGGAAGCGGGAGAGCAGCACGCTCGACCAGAGCCCGAAGGTCGCGACGCCCAGGCCGCGACGCGAGACGAGCCGCGTGAGCGCCGGCACCTTCGACGCCCTCCAGAAGACGTAGAGGTGCATCAGCGCGGAGGCGGTCTGGAGGATGGTTCCGAACATGCTCTGGCGTGCCCTGTTTCTCGGGTCGTCGAGGGTTTCGAAGGAGAGGAGGCGGCCCGAGCGCAGAGCGGTCCGCGCTCGGAGAGAACCGGTCGTTGCGGCCTCAGTATCAGAGGTTCGCGCCGTTCGATAAGAACGAGCCGGGCAGGCGAAGGCTGTCTACCAGGACCTCGGAGCGGTGCTCCCCGGGAGCGCACGACGAATGTCCTCGTCACCGACTTGGTTGCGCGGGCTTGGGAGCAACTGTCTTGGAGGGCAAGAGCCCGAGCCCCGGTCACCCCGAGCGTAGGGGCGACCAGCGGTCGCCCTGAAGTCGAAGGGGCCTTGCGGGGCGGCAGTCGCTGGTTCGGATCGCCGACCCTTGTGCCGGTGTCGCTGCCCCGGTGGCCCGCCCCCTCCCCTCCCAAGGCCCGCCTCTCTGTCCGCACCGCTCGTTCGTCATTCTTGGCCTGGTGCGCGAAGCGGCGACTCGTGCCAGCAGGCGGGCATCGAGCCGGCACGAAGTCCGAGGCGCTGCTCCTCTCCCCCCAAGCCGGCCGAGCCGGAACCACGAGGAGTCCGGGAGATCGGGGGCGGCCGGCAGGCCACAGTCGTCAGACTTCAGGCCGCAGATTCTTGCCAATCTGGTCAAACTCTGCCGAGGAGGTCCCCAAACCCCCTCTCCCTCGGGCGCGCGAACGCGGTCTTGTGCTCGTCGCGACCTCTATCAGCGAACCCGAGGGGAGGGGGCTTTCACGGCCAAGCCGCGCGGTGGACGGAGCGCCGACCGCAGACGCCACCACGCCAAGCGCCGGAGGAATCTCGGTGCCCCCGGCTAATCGATCTCCAAGAACTCCGGGCTGGCCGCGCCCTGAATCGAGGCCATGGCGTCGGGCAGCGGGATGTTGCGGCCGAGGAGCACCTTGACCGTGGCCATCTCGACCAGGTCCGACTGCTCGGGGATGAGCTCGTGAAGGCGGCGGATGAAGATGTCGATGGCGGTGCTCGGGTCGATGCGGATGTCGCGCACTCCCTTGGCATCGGCGTGGATGACGCTCGAGATCGAGTTGTCCTCGCCGAAGACCTTCATCGCCTGGGCTATCGGGCCGGCGCCGACGCCGCGGCCGAGCTCCATCAGCAGCTCGTTCATCGCGGCGAGGTAGTTGTCCTTCTGCTGGCTGTCGAGCAGCAGGTTCAGCCCCACCGGCAGGTTCTCGAGCCTGTCGAGGAAGAAGTCGATCCACCCGCCGGTGATGAGCGCGCCGTGCTGCGGGGCGAGCATCACCGGCTTCGGGTCGAGGGCGCGGATGCTGCGCACCGCGAGCGCCATCGCCTCCTGGACCGGCATGTAGATCTGGTGGAAGGCCTTCATCCCCTCCCAGTGCCGCTCATCGGCCCACAGCTCCGGGACGTAGGAGAGCCCGCCGAACAGGTCGCCGGTGAAGAGGATGCGCGACTCGAGGTCATAGAGCATCGTCGCGCCGCGGAAGTGGCAGAAGGGCGTCGGGACGAAGCGCAGCTCGTGGCCGGTCGTCAGGTTGAGCGCCTGGCGCTTGAAACGCTCGGTGGCGTAGTAGCGCTTCGGATCGAGGTCGTAGAAGCGGATCAGCCGCCAGGTGTCCTCGCTGCAGACCACCGAGATGTTGGGGTTGAGCTTCTGCAGATAGCCGGCGTTGTAGGCGACGTCCGGGTCCTGGTGGTTGGCGAAGACGAGGTTGACGTTGCGCAGGTTGCCGATGACCTGCCCGACCTTCTTGGTCAGGGTCATCAGGTCGGCGGGCGGCCCCGGGTCGATGAGCATGTTGACCACCGGTTTGCCGTTCTGCCGGAACGAGCGCAGGAAGATGTTGCGCTCGAGCAGGCTGCCCTCACGGCGGCCGACCCACCAGGTGTCCGCGGAGATCTCGAGAGGTCCGTTCAGGCTTTCGGTCGTCATGGCGCGTCTTCCCCTTGTCACGGGCGAGCTGGCCGCTTGCCGGCAGGCTCGGGGCCGGCTTGCAGGGCCGGCGTCTGATGGCCCGTTCGATGCGCGGGGAAGCAACGGGTTGCGCAGAGTCGCAAGAAGAGGGAACGGCGGCGGCGAAGTGGCCGGGAACCGCGAGGGCGCTGGGAGCGGGGGGGACGTCAGATCCCGATCAATCCCTTGCGGATCGCGACGCTCGCCGCCTCGGCCTTCGAGCAGACCTCCAGCTTGCGGTAGATGTTTTCCAGGTGCGTCTGGATGGTGCCGACCTTCAGCTCGAGCGCCCCGGGGACGCTCGCGTAGGAATGGCCCCGCGCCAGCATCGTGAGGGTCTCGCGCTCCGACAAGTGCGGCGCGGCGCCGCCCCTGGGATACAGCTCGCGCTCGCCTTACGGCCGCTCGGGTTGCCGCGCTGCGAGCGCGTCGCCCCCGGGTTCCTCCGCCCGGACGCGGGCAGGCCGCTTGTCGAAGGGGGCGCGGTTTGATTTATCACTGCGCGCGAGCCGCTCGCATCGTCTTCAGCGCCCGCGAGTCCGCCCCCTTGTTCTTCCAGGCTTCGTCACCCGCAGCGCGCCATTCCCCTCGCCGGCTCTCCGGAGCTTCGTCCATGCCCGACCAGTCCGCCTTGCCCGCCGACCTACCTGCCTACCGCCGCAGCACCGCCGAGGTGCTCGCCTCGCTCAAAGCCGACTCCAACCGCGGGCTCGATGCCGCCGAGGCCCAACGCCGCCTCGAGGCCTCCGGTCCCAACGAGCTTCCTCAGGAGCCGCCGGAGCCGGCCTGGCGCAAGCTGCTCGCCCAGCTCAAGGACTCGCTGACCATCCTGCTGCTCGTCGCCGCGGCCGTCTCCTTCGTCGCCTGGGCGATCGAGGGCGACCACCCGGTGCCCTACGAGTCGATAACCATCCTGCTGGTGGTTCTCCTCAACGCCGTGCTCGGCTACCTCCAGGAAGCCCGGGCCGAGCAGGCCGTGGCGGCGCTCGCCGCGATGTCCGCCGCCACTGCGCGGGTGCTGCGCGAGGGCCGGGCGCAGACCATCGCCGCCAGCAAGCTGGTGCCCGGCGACCTGCTGTTGCTCGAGGAGGGCGACACCATCCCCGCCGACGCGCGCCTGGTCGAGGCGATTGCGCTCAAGGTCGCCGAGGCCGCGCTGACCGGCGAGAGCACCGCGGTCGACAAGGACACCTCACCGATCGGCGAAGAGGCGGGCATCGGCGACCAGGTGAACATGGTCTTCAGCGGCACCGCCGTCACCAGCGGGCGCGGCCGCGCGGTCGTCACCGGCACCGGGACGAAGACCGAGATCGGCAAGATCGCCTCCACGCTGGCGCAGACCGAGGACCAGAGCACCCCGCTGCAGCGCGAGCTGCACAAGGTCGGGCGCATGCTCGGCATCGCGGTCATCGCCATCGCGATCTTCATCAGCGTCACCATCCTGGTGGTCGAGGAGCTCAAGGAGCTCACCGACATCGTCGACGTGCTCTTGCTCGCGGTCTCGCTCGCCGTCGCCGCGGTCCCCGAGGGCCTGACGGCCATCACCACCATCGTGCTCTCGCTGGGCATGGAGCGCATGGCCAAGCGCCACGTCATCGTCCGCAAGCTCAACGCGGTCGAGACGCTCGGCTCGACCACGGTCATCTGCTCGGACAAGACCGGCACGCTGACCCGCAACGAGATGACGGTGCGCAAGGTGCTGACCGCCAGCGGCGACGTCGAGGTGAGCGGCATCGGCTACTCGCCCGAGGGCGCGCTGATGCGCGACGGCGCGCCGATAGCCGACGGCCCGCTGGCGACCGAGGTGCGCTACGCGCTGCGCGCGGCCTACCTCGCCAACAACGCCAACCTGGTGCAGGCCGCCGACGGCGCCTGGACGATCCAAGGCGACCCGACCGAGGGCGCGCTGCTGGTGGCCGCGCTCAAGGCCGGCTGGACGGCCGAGCAGCTCTCCCAGCGCTTCCCGCGTGCGCACGAGGTCCCCTTCAGCTCCGAGCGCAAGCGGATGACCACCGCCCACGAGGACCGTGAGAAGCCGGATCGGCTCCTGGTGGTGAGCAAGGGCGCTCCCGACCTGCTGCTCGCCCGCTGTTCGCACGAGCGGATCGGCGACGAGGTGAAGGAGCTGACCGAGGAGCGACGGGCCGCCATCCTCGCGGGCATCGACCGGCTGGCCGAACAGGCGCTGCGCACGCTGGGGGTGGCTTTCCGCACCATGAGCCCCGGCGCCCTGAGCGGCGCGACGAAGGAGGACGAGGTCGAGCAGCAGCTCGTCTTCCTCGGGGTCGTCGGGATGATCGACCCGCCGCGTACCGAGGCGGCGGCGGCCGTCAAGGAGGCTCAGCGCGCGGGGGTGCGCGCGGTGATGATCACCGGCGACCACCCGACCACCGCCGCGGCCATCGCCCGCGAGCTGGGCATCGCCAAACCGGGTGAAACGGCGGTGACCGGCGCCGAGCTGCAGCGGATGGAGGACTCGGAGCTCGAGGAGGTGGTGAAGACGAGCTCGGTCTTCGCCCGCGTGGCGCCGGAGCACAAGCTGCGCATCGTGCGCGCTCTCAAGTCGCACGGCGAGGTGGTGGCGATGACCGGCGACGGGGTCAACGACGCCCCGGCCCTGAAGACGGCCGACATCGGCATCGCCATGGGCATCACCGGCACCGACGTCTCCAAGGGCGTCGCCGACATGATCCTGACCGACGACAACTTCGCGAGCATCGTCGCCGCGGTCGAGGAGGGGCGGGCGATCTTCGGGAACATCCAGAAGTTCCTGCGCTACCTGCTCTCGTCGAACGTCGGCGAGGTGCTGGTGATGTTCCTGGGCGTGGTGCTCGCGGGCCTCATCGGGCTCGAGGCCGAGGCGGGCGCCGCGGTGGTCGCCCCGCTCATCGCGGTGCAGATCCTCTGGATCAACCTGCTGACCGACTCCGGTCCGGCGCTCGCCTTGGGCATCGAGCCGGCCGACCCCAGCCTGATGACCCGCCCGCCGCGGGATCCGAAGTCGCACGTGATCACCCGGGACATGTGGATCGGCATCGTCATCGTGGGCCTGGTGATGGCGGTCGGGACCCTGCTCGTGACGGATGGCTATCTGCCGGGCGGACTCATCGAGGGCGACAAGGACGTGCGGTACGCGCGGACGATGGCGTTCACCACGCTGGTCTTCTTCCAGCTCGTCAACGTCTTCAACGCCCGGTCTGGCTACGAGACCGCGTTCAAGGGCGTGTTCAAGAACCTGTGGATCTGGGGAGCGGTCGCCATCTCGGTGCTGCTGCAGCTCGCGGTGGTCTACGTGCCGTTCCTGCAGGTGGCGTTCGGAACCCGAGCGTTGACGCTCACCGACTGGCTGATAGCCGTGGCGGTCAGCAGCAGCGCCCTCTGGGTGCGCGAGCTCTCCAAGCTGGTCTGGCCCAAGCCGCGCGACGAGAGGCGCCCAGAGCCGACGGCAGCGCTGCAGGCCTGAAGAGGTGTCGAAGAATCCTTCGAGCGACGACCGGTCAGCCCGAGTCCCTCGACAGGCTCGGGGCAGGCGAAGGGGCCTCTCGACTCCGCCTCCCTCGTTCCTCGGAAGACTGTTTCGCGCGAGGCGGAGAGTGCCGCCGTCTCGGCGGCCTGCGTGCGCGCAGGAAGAAGAGGCGCCAAGGCGAGGCTGAGAATCGCTGTCCGCTGGTCGTCGACGAGACCGCAGCCCGGCGAGGGCCGGTGCAAAGCGCGGGGCGAACGAGGGCCGGCCTTTCCTCTCAGAGCCATTCGCGCGAATCTGCGCGCCGCGCGATGCTCACGCCACCAGAGGAAGACACCATGGACCCGAGCCGTATCGCTGCGCGCCTTCTCGCCGCTCTTCTCGCCCTCTTCGCCGCTCTCACGGTTCAAATTCCATCGAGCGCTGTCGCGGCCTCCCCGTTCCCCAAAGCGGCAGGTCCGCGCCAGGGGCCGCTCTTCGAGGTGACGCTCGAGCTCGCCGACCGCAGCAGGATTTCGGCCCTCGCCGGCTTCGACGTCACCCGCATCAAGGGCGAGACGGTCCTCGTCTCGGCGACCAAGGCCGAGGTCGCCGCGCTGCGCCGCGCGGGGTTCGCGATCCGGGAGGTCCGAGCGAAGGAAGAGCGGCGGCGCGGCAAGGCGAGCGGGCGGCCGGGCTGGAGCTGGGATCAGTTCCACGACCACGCGCAGGTGACGACCTTCATCCAAGATCTCGCCGCGCGCTTTCCGCAGCTCGTGCGCGTCGAATCGATGGGGCGCTCGGTCGAGGGACGCGAGCTCTGGGCGGTCAAGATCACCGACAACCCCGACCAGCAGGAGGTCGAGCCGGAGGTCCGCTTCGCCGCGAACATCCACGGCGACGAGGTGGTCGGGGTCGAGATGATCCTGCGCTTCATGGACCAGCTCACCCGCTACTACGGCAGGTCGCGCCGGGTGACCGCGCTCGTCGACTCCACCGAGCTGTGGTTCGTCCCGATGTGGAACCCGGACGGCAACGACGCAGGCAGCCGCTACAACGCCAACGGCTATGACCTCAACCGCGTCTTTCCCGACGAGGCGGACAGCGTTCCGAGCAACCTGCTGCTCGGCCCGCCGCGCGACCTGAGCGCGCTTGACGCCGAGGCGCCGGAGATCAGCGCTTTCATGCGCTTCAGCGAGCGGCACCGCTTCGTGCTCGGCCTCTCTTTCCACGGCGGCGCGGTCGTCACCGTCTATCCCTGGTCGACGAGCCCGGACGGCTACAGCGTCTACACGCCGACTCCTGACGACGGGCTCTTCATCGCGCTCTCGAAGACCTACGCGAGCCGCCACCTCCCGATGCGCGAGAGCAGCGAGTTCCCTGGCGGTTTCTACAACTCGGCCAACTGGTACACCGTCAACGCCTGCTCGCAGGACTGGGCCTACAAGGTGACCGGGATGTTCGACCTCGACATCGAGCTGAGCGAGCAGAAGTGGCCGTCGGCCAGCAGCCTGCGCGGCCACTGGGCGCACAACCAGGCGGCGATGCTCGCTCTTGCCGAAGCGTCGCGCTGGGGCATCCATGGCGTGGTGACCGACTCGGTCACCGGCAGGCCGGTGAGCGCCTCTGTGAAGGTCGAGGGGTACGACCACCTGACTTTCACCGACCCCGACCTCGGCGACTATCACCGGCCGTTGCAGCCGGGCACCTACACGCTGCTCGTCTCCGCACCCGGCTACGCCACGCGCGAGGTCGCGAACGTCGCAGTCTTCGGAGCCGCCCCGACCAGGCTCGACGTGACCCTCGAGCCGGTCTCCGCGCGGCCCGCGTACAAGATCGATTTCCGGCCTGCCGACGGCGTCGTTCTCGAGGGCTTCGAGGTCGACAACGGGCGGGTCTTCGGGCCGCGAGGCAACGGCCTCAGCTATGGCTGGGACGCCGCTCCCTGCCTCGACTCGCGCCGTCACCTCTTCTCCCAGGACGCGAGCTTCGACGCCTTCGCCGACATGCAGGGCTGCGCCGGCAGGGTCTGGGAGCTGGCGGTGCCCAACGGCAGCTATCGGGTGCGTCTGGTCGCGGGCGATGCGGCCGAGGAGTCGAGCAGCGCCGTGCGCATCAGCGTCGAGGACGGGCTCTTCGCCGCCGGGACCACCGCGGCGAGCCGTTGGGCCGAGGGGTCGGTCCTGGTCACGGTGGCCGACGGCCGGCTCACGCTGCGCAACGCTCCGCGGGCGACCCGCAACGCGTTGTGCGCGGTCGAGGTGATCCGGGAGGACGCGCGCTCCGGCGCGGGCAGGGCCGCTCGACCGCTCTCCTTGCCGTCGCGCCGGAGCGTGGGCGGTCTGCCGGGCCCGTCGCTGCCCGCGATGCGCTGATCCCGGCGGCCCGAGAGCCCGTCTGCCCGCACCGCGGCGGCGGGCACGCGGGCCGAGCGGCCTCGAGGCAGGAAACCTGACCGCGCGCTCACCCGCGGGTACCATCGTCGCCGTCGGCAGGCCGTCGAGGGTCTGGGTAGAGGAGCGATGAGGGCGCGTCGAAAACGGCGGACTACGCGGTCAGGCTGGCGCTGGGCGCTGGTGCTGGCGCTCGCCGCCTGGGTCGGTTACGAGGCGTGGACCCTGCCGTCGGGGGAAGAGCTTCGCGCGCTCGAATCCGAGACGCCCGCGGAGACCGCGCTGATGCGCGCCCGGAAGGACGAAGCGGTCGAGAAGGGCCGCGCGGCGCGTCTTGCGCGGCGGCCGGTGCGGGCGAGCCAAGTGGCGCCGGCGGTCCGCGCCGCGCTCGTCGCCAGCGAGGACGCGCGCTTCTTCGAGCACGAGGGCTTCGACTTGCGCCAGGTCCACGCCGCCCTGCGCGCGAGCGTCTTGGAGGGCAAGCGGCTGCGGGGCGCCTCGACCCTGACGCAGCAGCTCGCCAAGAACCTCTATCTGAGCGAGAGCCGCAGCGTGCTGCGCAAGCTGAAGGAGCTCTGGATAGCCTGGCGCATGGAGCGCACGCTCTCGAAGCGGCGCATCCTCGAGCTCTATCTGAACGTCGTCGAGTGGGGCGACGGGGTCTTCGGCATCGAGGCGGCCGCACGGGCGCATCTCGGAAAGAGCGCCTCCCAGGTCGATCTCGCCGAGGCCGCGGCGCTCGTCGCGATGCTGCCCAATCCCCACCGGATAGGGCCGCGCAACCCCCGCGTCCTCCACCGGCGCGCTCTCCACGTCCTGGAGAGGGTTGAGAACGAGCGGCTCGCGGCACCCGCGGAGATCGGGCGGGCGCGCGAGCGGCTGGCGGGATGGCTCGTTCCGCTCTCGGATGCCTGAGCGCGTTCGGAGAGCCCGGAGGCCGGCCAACCGCCGAGGCGTGGGCGCTCTGCCTCGCAGAGGCGGTTGATTTCTCGTTTGAGCAGTCGAAGATCGAGTCCGCTATGCGCCCCGCCCTTCTCATGGGCCTCCTGTTGCTCGGGCTTCTGGGCTTTGCGCTCGTCGCGCTGCGCGAGCACAAGTCGCGGCGTGCGCTCGCGTCGGCGGCGTGCCCGAAATGTGGAGCGCTGCTGGGAAGCGTGCCGAGGCTCGTTCGCGTCTTCGTCAATCCCGTCTCGGACCACCCCGACAAGACCGAGAGGTACCAGCTTCACTGCCCCCACTGCTCGAGCCTGCTCAGCGCGAGCCGGTCGAGGAGTGGCTGGTCGGTTCGCTGACTCTCTCCAGGCCGAGCGACCGCCTCGCAGGTCGAGAGCGCCAGGTCCGGCCAGCCGGGGCGAAGGGCCGGCTCCGCTCGACCTGAGCGAGGTCGAGCTACCGACCTGGCGATTCCTCTCGGGCTCGAGGCCCGGTCACTCCGGACGCTCGGCAGGCGGGCGAGCGGCCGGCCGCCCATGCAAACTGCTCGGCTTGGTCCCCGGCTCGCGATACCGGCGGTAGAGGCGGGTGAGCGTGGTCCAGGTGAAGAGGGCGTTGAACGCCGGGATCCGGGCGAGAGACCAGAAGCCGAGGTAGCCGACGAGGAACGTCAGGAGCATGCAGGCGTAGTCGAGCACCGCGCGCAGCGGCGCCGAGTCGATCGTCTCGAGCAGCGGCACGCCCGGCGCGAAGCGCCCGAAGAGCCAGGCGGAGAAGGAGGCGCTCCCAAGCATCCAGAGGACCGCGCCCCAGGCCTGGCCCACCTCGACCGCGCGGTGGGGGCAGAAGCCCATGCAGCGCATGCAGCTCTCGCAGGAGAAGCGCCAGTACGGCCGCCCGCGCCACATCCGTACCGCGCCGATGGGGCACCTTTGCGCGCACAGGCCGCAGCCGTTGCAGCGTCGGTTGGCGAAGAAGAGCTTGGCGAGCAGGAAACGGCCGGCGAGGAGGTAGGCCGCCGACAACGGGGCCAGCGCGAGCCCGAGCAGCAGGCAGCCGAAGCCACGAAAGCGGCGGCCGCCCCCGATGATCGTGGAGAAGAAGCGGTCGGCGACCGGCTTCGCACGCTCGATGATCGCCGCGACGCTCTCGGGCTTCTGCGCCGAGTGGAGCGCGGTCCAGTTCGAGGGCATGTCCAGGCCGGTGACTCCGCGCACCCGGTAGCCCTTGGCCCACAGCACCAGCGCGAGCAGATAGCCCGCGGTTCCCTCCATCCCGGGGACGAACAGCGGGCCGAGCTTCACTCCGGCGCGGGTGGCGCAGACGAACGCGTGGGCGCCGTGGCCGCGCGGCAGGCGCAGCGCGTGCCGGGTCATCGCCCAGGGCGCGGTGAAGCCGTGGGTGGGGAGCAGAAGGCCGACGAGCTGCTCGGGGCCGGTCGGCGAGGAGTGCGGCGGGCCCTCTTCGACGGGGCGCACGCAGGCCGGCAGCCCCGATGCGTTCGCCCGCTCGGCGGCCCAGTGCGCGGCTCGAAGGCTGTTGCCGGTGCCGCTGAAGACGTGGAGCGTGAGGGACTGGTAGGGCATGCGTTGGGCTCGTCGGGTGCGAGGCGGCCACCGTAGAGCGAGCCCGCGCGGGAAGGCAATGTCCTCGCCGCGATCGGGCCGATTGGGAGCGCGCCGCGGTTCCGGTACTGTGCGGCCTTCCCGCCCGGAGGTTGCCGCATGTCCACACCGCTCGATCGCGCCCTTTTCAGCCTCGATCCCGAAGTCCTCTGGATAATGCACTGCGCCGAGGCGCCGGTGCCGAAGCCTGCGGTAGAGGCCTCGCGCAGCTTCCTGGAGAAGGAGCTGCGGCCCTGGAAGCTCTCGCCGCAGGACTGGCTGGAGCCGCTGCAGCAGGCGCGCAGCGTGGCCGCCCGGCTCCTGGGCGCCGAGGCGAGCGACGTGACGCTGACCGCGGGCACCTCCGCTGGCCTCACGACGCTCGCGCAGAGCTTTCCCTGGCAGGCGGGCGACGAGGTGGTCGCGCCGCTCGGCGAGTTCCCGAGCAACGTCTGGCCTTGGAAGGCGCTCGCGGCGCGCGGGGTCGGGTTCCGAGAGGTCGCGCTCTGGGACGGCCACCGCTCGGGCGTCGAGGCGCTCTCGTCCGCGCCCCCGACCGTCGACTCGCAGCCCGAGGCGCGCCTGCTCGAGGCGCTCGGCCCGAGGACGAGGGTCCTGACCGTCTCCTGGGTGCGCTTCCAGGACGGGTTGCGGCTCGACCTCCAGAAGCTCGCGCGCGGCTGCGCCGGGCGAGGCGTCTGGCTCGTGGTCGACGGGATTCAGGGCGCCGGCACGCTGCCTGTCGATTTGAGCGGGGTCGCCGCCTTCGCCACCGGCGTCCACAAAGGGTTGATGGCGCCGCAGGGGCTGGGCCTGTTGTGGACCTCGCCCGAGCTGCGCGAGCGGCTCAACCCCATGGGCTCCTGGCTCTCGGTCGAAGCCGGCGCCGGTTTTTCCGACCTCAACCGCAAGTGGGTGACCGATGGCCGCAAGCTCGAGCACTCCACGCCGAACAGCCTGTCGCTCTCGGCGCTGGCGGTTTCTCTGCAGCTTCTCTGCGACGCGGGCCCGGCGCGAATCGCCGAGCACGTCGGCGCGCTGCAGGCCACGCTGCTCGAGCGGCTGTCGTGCTCCGGCGCCTGGGGGGCCGAGGCCGAGCGCCTGAGGGGGCTGCGCGAGCGCGCGCGCATCGGGTCGATTCTCGCCCTCCACCACCAGGGCCGCGGGGCCGAGAGCCTCCAGGCGCTGTTGCAGGCGGGCTTCGAGCGCGGCGTCTACTCCTCGGTGCGCGAGGGCTATCTGCGCATCGCTCTGCACGGCTGGCACGGCGAGGAGGACGTCGGGCGCGTCGCCGAGTGGCTCATGGCCGGGCCGGCGGGTAGGTAGGGCGCACGGCAGTGCGCCCGGGGTGGAGCCGCCCCGAAGCTCGCG
>ENA-UOOR01003212-UOOR01003212.1-fermentation-metagenome-genome-assembly--contig:-NODE-3212-length-14859-cov-2.923129_pt1 | contig 14859 bp, 23 predicted proteins | sample MGYA00245780_ERZ724029 | MGnify/ENA primary metagenome ERZ724029 (study PRJEB28704, sample SAMN03018315) | fermentation metagenome | biome: anthropogenic terrestrial biome; feature: soil; material... | reverse complement strand
GGTACTGATGAAAGGTTGACTATACAAAATGACAATATGGATGAGGACGCTTTCTATAATTTTTTGCTAAAAGTATTTAATAATTACTCTGATGTTATGGAGGAAGGAGCTCCAATATATGTTTGCCATGCGGATAGCAAAGGAGAAGATTTTAGGAAGGCATATAGAGAAGTTGGTCTAAAACTTGCCGAGTGTATAATTTGGGTAAAGAATACTTTTGTTATGGGCAGGCAGGATTACCAGTGGAGACATGAACCTATACTTTATGGTTGGAAAGAAGGTAAGGCCCATTATTTCATTAGTGATAGGACCCAGGATACAGTATGGGAAATACCAAAGCCTCAAAGAAGTAGTGAGCATCCAACGATGAAACCATTGGTTCTCTGTGCTAAGGCAATAAAAAATAGCAGCAGGCCGAAGGATATAGTTGTTGATTTCTTTGGAGGAAGTGGGTCAACATTAATTGCTGCATCCGAAATAGATAGAGTATGTTATCTCATGGAAATAGATGAAAAGTACTGTGATGTCATTGTAAAAAGATATATTCGAAATGTTGGAGAAGAAGGAATCTTTTTAATAAGAGATGGTAAAAAAATTTCTTATAAAAATATTTAAAAGAATCAATAAAGCCCTTGCTATTACTGTGTTTTAGAGTGATATATAGTATAACAAAAAAACACAGGAGGGTATAATATGAAAGCATTATTTGGAAGAAAAATTTTAAATTTGAAGGAGCTTAAAGAATTCACAAACAAAGCTAAAGAGGCTGGTGAAAGTGGCATATGTTACAAGGTTGTAAAGGAAATAATTCTAAACGATGAGAAATTTAATGAATTTACAAAAGCACTTTGGAAGAACCAAACTTGGATATCAGAAGGAGATGGAGGTTGCAATGATAAGGAAGAATTGAAATGTATAAGAGTTAAAAATATAAAAACTAAGAAAAGTATCTTAGTAGATCCTGAAGGATATACTTATCCAAGGTATACAGCTTTAGAAGATTAAAGAAAGCCCCCAAAAGGGCTTTTTTAAGTTATAAAATAATTTGAATATTAATATTAAAAAAGTAGCTTAAAGTCCTTGCTATTACTGCGTTTCAGAGTGATTAATGTACACAACAAAGAAACACAGTTGGAGGTTGGGAAATTGAAGAATCAAGTTTTTGGAATAGAAATTGAGCTTACAGGTATTACTAGAGAAAGAGCTGCTAAAGTTATTGCACAATGTTTTGAAAGTAGGGCGACATATAAAGCCGGTATCTATAAACAATATGAAATCAAAGATAGCGAAAATAGAATATGGAAAGTAGAAAGAGATAGCAGTATACGGGCTCAAAGAAAATCATCAGGTAGATTATTATATGCTGGTGATGAATATAGAGTTGAAATTGTATCACCAAAATGTAAATATAAGGATATACAGAGGATCCAAGAAATAGTAAGGCTTCTAAGAAAGGCTGGTGCAATTGTGAATAGAAGTTGCGGAATACATATCCATATAGACGCTGCAAACCATAATGAAAAAACTTTAAGGAACCTCGTAAATATTTTTCATAGTAAGCAGGATTTAATATATAGGGCTTTAGGAGTCGAAGGTAAAAGGGAATCAGATTACTGTAGAAAGTTAAGTGAAAGATTTGTGGAGGAAATTAATAATAGAAAGCCAAAAACTTTAAATGACTTCTCAGATATATGGTATAAGCCATATTGTGGGTCACGAAGCAATCATTATCATAGCAGTAGATATCATGGATTAAACCTACATGCAACCTTTACTAAGGGGACTATAGAATTTAGAATATTTAACAGTACCACCCATGCAGGTAAGATTAAAGCTTATATTCAATTTTGCTTGGCAATAAGCCATCAGGCTATGGTTCAAAAATCGGCAAGTAAGAGAAAAACAATAACTGATAACGAAAAATATACATTTAGAACATGGCTGCTAAGGCTTGGATTAATAGGAGATGAGTTTAAAACATGTAGAACGCACTTATTATCAAAATTAAAAGGAAATATTGCATTTAGACATGGAAGAGTAGCTTAGGAGGTAAAGCCTCCTTTTTTATTTGCCTTCATAAGGGAGCTGACTTATGAGGTGATATTTTGGGAAAGATTACTTTGAAAAATAAGGAATTAAAAGTAAAGATTGAAGATGCTCTTTTGAAAAGGGCACTTGGATATGAGTATGAAGAGACTGAAATAGTAGCTACTAAAGATGGCAAAAATGCTAGGGTTAAGAAAATAAAAAAGGTAGTACCACCAGATGTTAATGCATTATATTTATTACTTAAAATAACTAAAAAAAATGAAGATGAGTTTACAGATTAAAAATGTTGAGATTGGTGAGGTGGTGACAATGTAAGGATGGCAAGACAGCGGAGCCCCAATATAGAAAAGGCATTTAATATATACCGGGAGCATAACGGCAATATAGCTAATAGAGAAATAGCAAAAATATTGGGTGAAGATGAAAAGAAAATTGCAGTTTGGAAGCAACGTTATAAATGGAGAGATAATGTTGTACAACATAAAAATAATAGTTGTACAACAAATAACAAGAAATCGGTAAAACCTCACAAGAATAGCAATAATAAAAACTCAGTGGCATCTAACAAAACCAACACACATAGTTCAAAAGCTAGATATGGGAATAAAAATGCTGTAGGTAATAAAGGAGGTCCTGGAGGTCCATTTAGAAATAAAAAAGCTGAAAAGCATGGCTTTTATTCCAAATACCTTCCTGAAGAAACATTTGATATTTTTCAGGAGATAGATAAGATGGATCCATTGGATATGCTTTGGAATGGGATAAAAATTCAATATGCAATAATTATAAGGTCCCAAAGAATTATGTATGTAAAAGATCAGGAGGATCTTACTAAAATTTTAAAGAGAGAAAAAGAATCCACCGGGGTTGCTTCAGATGGTTGGGAAAAAGAATATGAAATTCAAACTGCATGGGATAAACAGGCAAAAGCACTGCAGGCTCAATCAAGGGCCATGGCTGAGCTGAGGAGTTTGGTAAAACAATATGATGATACCTTACATGCTAATTGGGATTTGGCTACTGAAGAGCAAAAAGCAAGAATAGCAAGGTTAAGAGCTGAGGTAGATATAAATAATGAAAATAGCAACAAAGAGAATGCTCTAGCTGATGCAGTACTTAAGGCCATGAATAAGCGAAACGGTGTTAACGATGAATAGTGATTTTTGGATAAAAATAGTTGAAACTTATTATTATGATCCTATAGGCTTTTTTGAAGATATACTTAATTTTCAACCTGATGATTGGCAGGGTAAAGCTGCAGAAAGTGTTCGAGATAATCCTAAGACAGCTATACGTTCGGGGCAAGGTGTCGGCAAGAGTGCCTTGACAGCATGTTTAATGCTTTGGTATATATCTATGCATCCTTATTCAAGGATAATTGCTACAGCGCCCACTAAAAAGCAACTGGAAGATGTACTTTGGGCAGAGATAAATAAATGGCTTGTGGGGACTATACTTGAAGGCAAGATCATATGGAAAAAAACCAGAATAGAAATGAATGGATATGGTGCTGTATGGTATGCAACTGCTAAAACTGCAACAAGACCTGAGAATATGCAAGGATATCATGAACAGTACATGCTTTTTGTTGTTGATGAAGCTTCTGGTGTAGAAGATAAAATATTAGAGGCAATACTTGGTACATTAGGACATCAAGATAACAGATTACTTCTTTTAGGAAATCCAACAAAAACAACTGGAGTATTTCATGATGCTTTTTATAAAGATAAAGTTGATTATTATACTCTCAATGTTAATGCAAGGGATGTTAAGAGAACTAATAAGAATAACATAAAATCACTTATCAGGAAATATGGAGAAGATTCCAATGTAGTAAGGGTAAGAGTTGATGGAGACTTTCCTAAACAAGAGGATGATGTGTTTATTCCTCTTGAGTTCATAGAGCAGTCCATAATGACAGAATATTTAGAGCGTGAGATTGAAAGCATTGACATAGGTGTGGATGTTGCTAGATTTGGAGATGATGATACTGTAATAGCTCATAAAGTGAATAATAAGATTTTGCCACTAAAAATTAGAAGAGGGCAGGACCTCATGAGAACATCAGGTGATGTTCTTTTTTCATGTACTGGTTTAAAAGAAAAATATCCTGAATTCTTTCATAGTGGAAAAATAAAAGTTAAAATTGATGATACCGGTCTTGGTGGTGGTGTAACTGACAGGGTTAGGGAAGTAATAAGAGATAAAAATATTACTTGGATAGAAATATATCCGGTAAATATGGCAAAATCCATACATCATAAGTATTGTTATGATATAACAACATATTTATGGAGTGTGGTAAGGGATCAGATTGATATATCTAATGGCCAGAAATGCCAACTTATACTTCCTAATGATGATGATTTAGTAGGTCAGCTTTCCTGTAGAAAATATACTTACCACTCTTCAGGAAAGATTAAAATTGAATCTAAAAAAGAAATGAAAGATAGAGGCTTGAAATCTCCTGATAGAGCAGATGCAGTTACATTGGCTTGCTTACCTGTTAAACCTAAAAATAATGAAAGACAGAAGGGAGGTAGAGCAGGAAGAATATGAATAATAAAGTAGTAGTAAAAAAAATAGTTTCAACAGATGCAGTAGGACAAAGTAAACAAATAGATACAGATCCTTTTACAGGTTTATATGATAAAGGCGTAATATCTCCACTTTATAGCCCTGAACTTTTAATAAGACTTCCAGAGCATTCTGATATATTGCAGCAGTGTATAGATGCATATAAAAACAACATAGTTGGATTTGGTTATAATCTTAAATTTGATATTGATTATGATAAGGCTGATGCGTCAACTAAAAAAGAATTGGATATGGAGCACAACAAATATGATAACTTTTTTAAATACTGTAATTTTGACGAATCCTTTGTTGAAATAATGAAAAAGGTTATAGACGATAGAGAAAGACTTGGATGGGGAGCAATAGAAGTTTTGCCTGATGGATTAGGGATACCTGCAGGTTTCGAACATATTCCAGGACAAACTTTAAGAATATGTAAGAAAGATGAAACTTTAGTGGACATTGATGTAACAATAACAGATGAAAATGGCAAAGAAACAGTAATTCATAGAAAAAAGAGATTTCGTAAGTTTGTTCAGATAAGAGGTATACAGACAGTGTACTTTAAAGAGTTTGGAGATCCAAGGGATTTGGACTGGAAAACAGGAGATTATGGGGAAAACATTCAGGAAGAGAGAAAAGCAACATCAATAATATTTTTCAATATATATAGCCCATATACACCGTATGGTCTTCCGAGATATCTAGGAAATGTTTTAAACCTTGAAGGTACTAGAAAAGCACAGGAACTTAATTATAATTATTTCGATAATGGAAGACATATTCCTTTGGCTGTTGTAGTTGAGAATGGGCAACTAACAGCACAATCAGTTGAGTTATTGAAAAACTCTAAAGGTGAAGATGCGCAATATGGATATTTAGTATTAGAGGCTGAGGGCTTTAAAGATGGAGATGGATTAGTAGGTACTGATGAAAAGTCAAATAAAGTTAATATAAGATTGGAGAAATTGGCTGAAATACTTCCAGAGGATGCATTATTCCAGGAATATTGTAAAAATAACAGGAACAACATACGTTCAGCATATAGGCTTCCACCCATTTACACAGGTGAAAGTCAAGATTATAATCGGTCTACAGCTGATACTGCCAGACAGATAACAGAAGAACAGGTCTTTCAGCCTGAAAGGGAGGCAGTTTCCTTTAAATTCAATAATCTACTTAGACCCAAATTAGAAATAAAAAATGTTTCTATGAATTTTAATATGCCTAAGATAACGGACAATAGTGATATAGCCAGAGCCTTATATCCATATATATCAGCTGGTACTGCAACACCGAATATGCTTCTTGATTCTATGGGGCAGCTGCTTGGCAAGAAATTTGAAACTATAAAAGAAGACTGGGCAAACCAACCTCTACAGATAACTTTAAAACAGTTTGATATTCAAAAGCAGGTACAGCAACTTCAAGGTGCAGTCCAGAAATCAGATGAAAATAAAATACTTGAGGCTCTAAAAGATATTCAAATATCGGTGGAAGGAGCCTTGCAAAATGAGTAAAAGAGATGTTTTAGTGGCATTTTCTAGCGGATTAAAAAAAGCTATAGCTAAACTTGATACTGATACAAATAAGTATTTTGCCAAGGTAAAAGGTAATAAAATCTGGATTACAGATGCAGAACAGTTTTCAAGAGATGTTGAAAAGACAATGACAGATTTCTTTAATAAGCAAAAAGGCGACTATATATCCAAGATAAAAAATTCTCTGAGTGATTCTGAAGTATATGAAGATATAGAAAAAGATATAGAGTCTCTTTTGTTTTCTGGTGATAGTAACAATAAATATATAAATGAACTAAAAGGCAAAATTCAGCCTTTAGTAAGGAAATATGTTAAGGAATTAGCCAAAAGAAGTTTAAAGGATTTAGCGGATACTTTTAAATCAAGGATAAAAATTGAAGGCCCTGACTGGAAATATGGAGATAAAAAGCCAGCGTATTTTGATGAAAAAATATTCAATAAAAATTCTGCAGTATGGATTGAAAATCATGTTATTAAGTTTGCTCCGGAGGTGCAGCAGACAACACATGATTCTGTAGTAAGGTCTTTAAAGGAAGGGTACGAGGCAGGAGAGACTACAGATGAACTATCTGATAAATTGGATAAATTACCTGCATTTGATAGGAATAGGGCCATAAGGGTTGCACGTACTGAGACTATAGCTGCTAGTAATGCAGGTGAATTTGAAAGCTATAATCAAAGTGATTATGTAATAGGGAAACAGTGGCTTTCATCCCATGATGATAGAGTAAGACCGGATCATGAAGCTGCCAATGGACAAAAAAAGAAATTAGATGAACCTTTTGAAGTTGGAGGATACAAACTTATGTTTCCAGGGGATAGTTCTTTAGGAGCACCAGCAAGAGAAGTTATTCATTGCCGATGTACTATGGTGCCGGTGTTTAAAGGTGAAAGTTTAGATTGATTTAACAGGAGGGAAATTATGGATAATAAGTTAGAAAAAACTTTAAGTGAAAAAGAAATGTTTTGTTTGTCAAAGCATATTCAAGAACTAAAAAAGATTGTTTACAGCTCATGTTCTACCTGTAAATATCAAGCTGAATGTGCTAAAAATAATTTTAAATTTGAAGAGAATACCTTGCTGCATTTAGAAACAATAACTAATAACGTATGTAGAAGATACTGTTATGATGGTAGAGAAATATTTAATATATCTATTTCATTAGGCAAAAATCCAGATATTAATAAGATCGTTGAAACGCTTTGTAAAAGGCTTGAAGAAGCTACACTATAATTCTCATATTTAATTTCTTTTATATTTTATAAAAAAATACTTTAGAAAGGAGGACATATAGGTGGATTTATTTAAGGACTCAGATAAAAAAATATTGATTGATTTGTCTCTTAAAAATGGTGCTAAGGAGCCTAAAGTCGTGATTGGAGATCTTGACATATCATCCAGGGTTAGAGGTATAAAAATAGCAGGTGGAGTAGGGAGAATTTCATCGGTAGAATTAGAATTATTACCTGAAGAGGTAGATATAACTATAGATCAAGTACCTATAATCTTAAAGAAAAGCATTAAGGATTTTTCTTTAGAGGATATTACTAAAGAACTTCAGCTGAGACTATGTAGACAGCTTATAGAAAATAGTTATAAGAGGTGATGAAAGTGCCGGCTAAACAATTTGAAGTCAAAATTGCTAAGGTAGATCAGGAAAATCATATTGTGGAAGGTGTTGTATATAGACCCTCTAAGGTTTTCAAGGAAGATGGTACACCAAAGGATTATGTGGACACTCAAGGGGACTGGGCAACCGTAGAAGATGTAAAAAAGGCATGCCACAATTTAAGTAAGAAGTTAGCACTTACACAATCTATAGCTAAGGCAGGTGTGGATAAAAGTCATAATGAAAAAGGTGGATATGGTTTTGTAGTTGAAAATTATATAGCTAAAACAGATATCCCTGATATAGAAGCTAAAGCTGATGATTGGTGTGCTGCAGTAGAAGTTACAGATGATTCAACATGGAATCAAGTGTTAAAAGGAGATATAACAGGTTTTAGTATTGGTGGTACTGCAGTTTATGTAAAACCTAAAGAAGGAGGTGAAGGAAGTGCCGAGAATGACTGACATGGATATTAATTTCATATCTCTTGTAAAAAAGGGAGCCAACAAGCAAAAAATACAAATATATAAAAGTGATGATTATAAACCCGAAACCAATTCAAATTCAAATGATGATGAGGTTAAGGGTTTTATTAATGTAGTAAAATCATTTTTTACAGGGAGAAACACAGTACAAAAGGCTGATAAACCAAAGCCACCGACAGATTTTGCTGGAGCTATAGCTGCACAAGATGTATCTAACAATTTAGACAATGCTAGGTGGACCCTGAGGACTGTTATGTATAATATCTTAGCTGATGATAATATAACAGATAAAAAAGCTCAAATAGGAACACAAGTTGATGCTTTCAAGACTTATGTTTTGAATCAATTAGATAAAGTTGGAATAAAAAAATGTGCTGATCAACTTAAAGGTGAGCCCATTGAAAAATCAGGCAAAAAAATATCTGCAACAAGATTAAAAAGTATAAAAGGTGCAATATCATCCCTGCAATCGATAGTTGATGATGCAGAGGTAAATGAAGGAGGAGATGGAGAAGTGAACAAAGAGGATGTAAGCAAAGTATTAAAATCAGTTTTGAATGAAGGATTGAAGCCAATAAATGATAGGCTGGATAAAATTGAAAAAGAAGATTCAACTACATGCCCAAGTTGTGGGGCAAAAGTAAAGCCAGGAGATAAATTTTGCTCGAGCTGTGGTAAAGCATTGCCTACAGCAAGTTCTTCAACAAAAAAAGAAGATACCTCTGAAATAATAAAATCCGTTATAAATGATGCGTTGAAGCCTGTTACCGAGAGAATTGAAGCTGTTGAAAAATCGAGAGGTATCTCAAAACAAGCTGATGGTGGCAATGAAACTACAGTAAAAAAAGAAAATGTATTTTCTGGAATAGATATATAGGGAGGAATGAAAAGTGCCAATAAGTAATAGACAAATAATTCAAAAAGACAGTGTATTGACTGCTGGGAAAACATCAGGTTTATTGAATCCTGAACAATCAACAGCCTTTTTAAAAATGGTATTTGATGATAGTTCTTTTTTAGGAGAGTTTTCTCATCAGACAAGGAGATCAACAAAAGGAGTTATCGATAAGATAGGAATTGGTAGGAGGCTTTTAAGAAAACAAACAGAGGATACAGATACACTATCTGGTAAAGGAGTAGAGCCTGTACTTGGTTCAGTTCCATATAGTACTACAGATACAGTCCTTGGAGCTGAAGTTTCAGAGAAGTTTATAAGAGAAAACATTGAACATGAAGGATTTGAAACTACTTTCATGGGTATGATAGCAAATCAGGTTAAAGTAGACATGCTTGATTTAGCCTTGTTTCAATTCCTCATTAGCAGCAGAGAATCCGGATCATGATTTTCTTATAATTGATGATGGGATAATAAAACAACTTACTGATGGATCACATATACTTGATGCAGCTACATTAGGAACAAATTTTACTGACAATATATTTACAGGAGCTTTGAGGGCAGTACCCAGCAAATATTTCAACAAGGAAAAATATAGATGGATAGCTAACAATGATATGTATATTAGATGGATTGAGTATTTAAAAAGTAGAAATACAGCTGCAGGAGATATGGCCATACTTAATGGAACTAATATTAATCCACTTGATGTCCAGTGGAGGATAGTGCCTAATTTCCCTGATAATAAAATTATACTTGCAGATCCTTCAAACTTTTGCATAGTTAATACTTATGATATACATCTAAGAAAGACTATTGAAGGTAAAGAGGCTGTATATAGAGATATGAGGTTCTATGCTTTGCACTTGGATATGGATACTATAATACTTGAAAAAGATTCTGTTGTAAGTGTAAATAACATTCCACAAATTGCAGCAGCTTAATATTTAATATTGGAGGTGAAGGATATGGTAAAGGTAGAATTAATTAAAAATTGTATTTATCACGCTCCTTCTCACATCTTTGATTACAGAAATAAAAATACAAAGATTCAGGAAGTAGATAATAAATTAGCAAAAATACTTCTTGAATCAGGATATTTCAAAGAAGTGAAAGAAGCACCTGGTAATGATTCTGGAGAAAATTCAGGGAAGTAAGGTGTTTGATGATGGATTATATAACATTAGAGGAATTGAAAAGTATAGTAGTAAATGACCACATGGCATTAAAGAGTGATACAGCGTTGAGCCTTCTGATTAAATCAGGAAAAGAAATAATTGATAACTATTGTGGCAAAGAATTTACTGAGCCAATTCCATCTACAGTTAAAGTTGTTAATGCTGAAATTGTGAATGTACTTTTGAATGATAGCAGTAAAGAAAGTGAATCCAACGGTGATTATTCCTATAAGGCCAATTCCAAGGCGTATGAACAGATATTGAAAAAACTTGATGGATTCTCTGATGAGCCAGAGCCAATTAATAAAAGCCATTCTATAAGATGCCAGGTGATATAAATGTCTTTTTTAGGAACTCTTGATAAGATGTGTACGGTATATAGAAATTCACCTGATACTCTTGATGAGTATAATGCACCTAAGGATTCTCCTGTCCCAATAGGAGAATATCCATGTAGACTTGGAAGAACATCGGGAAATATAAATCAAGGACAACCTCAATTAGTATCCTATGAAAATAGAAGGCTTTATACTATAGGAGCTGCAGATATAAAAAAAGGTGACATTATTATAGTAAATGGCGATAAGTATAGGGCTGAATTAGCTAATAGACCTAGTCCATATCAACTTGAGGTTGATGTGGTAAATGAAAGTGAGGAATAATTTTATGGGATGGGAAGTTAAAGGACTTGATGATTTTCAGAAAACTATACTTGGGTTTGTAAATCAAAAGTATCCTGAAGAAAAACAAAAAGAACTTATGAAGCTTGGAAAAATGTATCAAAGAGAAGTAAAAACCATTATGAATGATGAAGACATAAGAGATACAGCAAGACTTATAAACTCAGTATCTGTGGCTCAACAAGATGAAAATACGGTTGTTGTTGGTACTAATGTACCATATGCCATAGATGTAGAAGATGGGCATGTACAGCATAGAAGATTTTTGCCTAAATTGGTACTCCAGAAGAGTGGAGGGAAAAAGTGGAGAAGACTTGCAGTTAAAACTACTTTTGAAACTAAAATAAATAAATATACCTATATGAATGAAACTCAAATATTGCCTATAACAGATAAGAGAGTTAAAGGCTTTATGTTAAAGGAAAAATTTATACCAGGTAAACATATGTTTAAGAGAGGATGGCTAAGATTTAATCCCAAAGCTGAACAGGAATTAAAAAACTGGACTGATGAAATGTTTGGGAGGTTAAACGGCTAATATGTATGAGGTTTTTAATGGTATAAGAAAGGTAATTGCAAATGGATTTCCGGAAGTTCCAGCATATATAAAAAACAATGGAGGAGACTTTAAAAGGCCTTCTTTTTTTATTTCATTTGTTGGAAGCAATTCTGTAGATATAAACAAATTAATGTATACAGATTCTATGCTGTTTCAGGTAGTGTTCTTTTCTGAACTGGATTTTTATAAAAATGTAGATACTGAAAAACAATTTGAGCAATATGAAAAACTTAAAAATTTATTCCAAAAGAAAGGATATGTTGAGGTGGGAGATAGATGTCCATCCATAACTAGTTTAGAAGGTGGGCCTAGAGGAAATGAAATATATTTAACCATAGGTATTGATTGGCATGATAGCAGGTACACTCCTGAAACTGGGGAAACTGCAGATACTTTGGAGTTAGATATCTAAATATTAGATTTGTGAAAGGAGATAAAATTAATGGGATTACCAGAACTTAAAATGGAGTTTATGCAGAAGGCTTCAACTGCAATTGAAAGAAGTTCAAAAGGTGTTGTAGCTTTAATCTTAAAAGATGATACACAAATACTTCAGACTGAATTTAGTTATACTTCTGTTGCAGATATTGAAGCTAATAAATTTACTGCAGATAATGTAGATTATATTAAAAAAGCTTTTCTTGGCACTCCAAGTAAAATTATTATAGAAGTGATTCCGACTACAGCGGAAGATTTTAATAATGCACTAAAGATATTAAACAACAAAAAGTGGAATTACTTGGCTATACCTGGTATAGAAGCAGCTCAAGTTCAAGATATTGCTTCATGGATTAAGACTAAAAGGGATATGGACCATAAAACCTTTAAGGCAGTGCTTCCGAATCATGAGGGAGATCATGAAGGAATTATAAATTTTGCAACTGATGAAATAAAGATTAAAGATTCAGATAAACAGTATTCAACTGCGGAATATTGTCCTAGAATGGCAGGTATATTTGCTGGACTTCCGTTTACAAGGTCAGCTACTTACTATGAATTGTCAGAAGTTATTAGTATAAAGGAATCTGCCGATCCAAATGCTGATGTAGATGCTGGAAAACTGATACTGATAAATGATGGAGAAGACATAAAGATAGCTTCGGGGGTAAACAGCCTGACAACTATGACAGATCCCAAAGGTCCTGATTGGAAGGATATATTGATTATAGATAAGATGGACCTTAATAGGGATGATATATCTACAACTTGGGCAAGAGAATATTGTGGGAAAGTTATAAATATCTACAATAATAAAATGCTCTTCATATCTTCCGTGAACGCCTATTTCCTTGAATTACAGACACAAGATAATTTCTTTGAACCAAATTCTGAAAATAAAGCACAAATAAATTTGGATGCACAGAAAGCATATTTACAAAGCCAGGGAGTAGATGTATCGAGTATGAAAGACCAAGATATATTAATGGCTAATACAGGGAAAAAAGTATTTATAAGTGCAAATGTTAAATATACAAATGCAATGCAAGATCTTGAGTTTAGTGTTTATATGGCAGCATAAAAAGGAGATGATTTAATTGGCATTTGATCCTAAAAGAGCGATCAGTGGAAACAAAGGAGAACTGTGGATTGATAACGAAAAGTACAATGAGGCTACTCAGTGTCAAGGTAAAGTAAAAGCTGACAAAGTAGATGTCCCAATGTGCGGAAAAAAGGGGAAACCTAAAAAGAATACTGGCTGGGAAGGCAGCGGTACCGTCAAAATGACGAAAATAACCAGTAAATTAGCCAAAAAGGTCTCTACATCAATAAAAAATGGAACAGCTTTAAATGCTACTATAATAAGTCAACTAAATGATCCAGATGCATATGGTTATGAATCTGTGGCTTTTTACGGCTGTGAGTTTGATGAAGCTACACTGGTAGATTGGGAATCATCTAAGCTTGTAGAAGAAAGTTATCCTTTCACTTTTACAGACTTTGAATTCCTGAATGAGATAGTAGCAGATGATCAATATCAAGGATAAAAGGATAATATGAGGAGGATTTTAAATGGAAGATAAAAATGGACAAGGAAAAATAAATAAAGAGTATGATGTAATGCAGGTACTTTTGGAAGCAGATCCCGAAAAAGTAAAAATGCCTATTGGTAAGATAGAAATCAAAAGGCTTTCAGAAGCATTGGGAAAGCCTGTGTATTTCACATGCAAGGCAGTACCGGTAGATAAATACAATAATATTCAAAAAGATTCGGTAAAGTATGATGATGAAGGTGGTATAGAAGATATTGAAATTACCGATACTCAAATTTTTACTATTATAGAAGGGACTATAAAACCTAACTTCAAAAATGATGCTTTAATGAAACATTATGGAGCTCCTACACCGAAAGAGCTGGTAAAAAAGATTTTACCGTTGCCGGGTGAAATAAACCACGTATATAGGTATATTAAAAAGTTGAGTGGAGACAGGAAAGATATAATTCAGGAAATAAAAAACGAATAAAGACGGATGGTTTTATTGAAATGATGTACTATTATTGGATAGAAAAAGGAATAAGACCATCTGTCTTTTATAATATTCCAGAGAGAGAAAAGTTGGTTATTAGGGCTTTTTATGAATATGAACAGTCTGAAAAGAGGCATTCCCGTAATAGAATAAAAAGTAAAGAAATACCTATCTTCCCGGTAACTATTATCTAATCTCTCTATATCGTATTTGGACAAATTATAACGTAATTTATTATAATGTTGTTAACAGAATATTAATATATGGAGGGGTTATGTTGGAGGGAAATAATAAAAATGGGGAAAATATGTCTTCCAATTCTACAAAGAAAACGGAAGGTAATCCCAAACAAGGTTGCGGATGCTTAATAGTAATATTAATAGTAATTATTGCTATTGGCTTTGGCGTATATAAACACAATGTTACTAAAAAACAGAAGGCTGAAGCGGTTAAGCAGGAACAAATTACGAAGCAGAAGCAGGCAGCACAGGAGAAGAAAGAAGAGGAAGCTATAAAAGTACCAGTTATAAACTTTACTGGTAAAATAGATCCAAGCATAGCAAAGGTGGGTGATAAAGTAGTTATTGCTGTTACTATTGAAAATACTGATTCTAAAAAAACTATAAAAGGTATACAGTTATTATTTAGTAATAAATCTTTTATATCAGAGGGGCTAACTGTAGTAAATATTATGAATGGAGGTCAACAAGATGGAAGATCATTTATTTGGAGTATGGAAATACCCCCAAAAGAAAGTAGAACTTTCAATAGTATGTGCTGCTACTAATACAGGAAATTATGAAACAGCAATAAGTA